>ENA-OWXD01000033-OWXD01000033.1-human-gut-metagenome-genome-assembly--contig:-NODE-33-length-50144-cov-17.6154_pt1 | contig 50144 bp, 62 predicted proteins | sample MGYA00249244_ERZ652055 | MGnify/ENA primary metagenome ERZ652055 (study PRJEB26925, sample SAMN05827059) | human gut metagenome | biome: ENVO:2100002; feature: ENVO:00000062; material: ENVO:00002003...
CCGGGGACTGGAACACCGGGGACTGGAACACCGGGGACAGGAACACCGGGGACTGCAACACCGGGGACTGCAACACCGGGGACTGGAACACCGGGGACAGGAACACCGGGGACTGGAACCTTTCTTCTTTTAACACTGGTTGCTTCATGACTGAGGAACAGCCCATCATGATGTTCAACAAACCGTCTGATTGGACGTTCCGCAAGTGGCTTGATTCTGATGCACGATGGCTGCTGAATCACATTCCCAAGAACGTCACCACCTGGGTCTATGCTTGTGACATGACCGATCAGGAAAAGGCAGACCACCCTGAACACAAGACAACCGGTGGTTATCTGAAAACGCTGGATGAAGCGGATGCTGCACAGACCTGGTGGGATGGGTTGGATCAGTGCAAGCGTGACATCATTCTGAATCTGCCCAACTTTGATGCAGACATCTTCTTCAAGTGTACCGGCATCAATGTGAAGGGTGAAGATAATGCCTGATCTGAAGTTCATGCCCCATCAGCTGAAGGTGCTGAACACTACTGAACAGTTCAATCATGTTGGGTATTATCTGGACATGGGACTGGGCAAGACCTTTGTTGGTGCTGAAAAGCTGTGGGAATTGAACAACCCGGTCAACATTGTGGTCTGCCAGAAGTCCAAGGTTGATGACTGGCTGGATCACTTCAGAACCTACTATTCACAGGCAAAGACGTGTGACCTGACCAAGAAGTCAGAATCCATCACGTTCAACAACCTGATTGATGCCCAGGCACTGACACCGGATGACACCCTGATTGGGGTCATCAACTATGACCTGATCTTCAGACGTTCCATCTATCAGAAATATTCCGGCTTCACTCTGATGCTGGATGAATCCAGTCTGATCAGCAACGAAAGCACCAGCAGGGCAAAGTACATCCTGAAGATGCACCCTGAATCTGTGATCTTGCTGTCCGGCACACCTACGGCTGGAAAGTATGAAAAACTGTGGTCACAGTGCCAGCTGCTGGGCTGGAACATCACAAAGACTGCTTTCTGGGGGTCTTATGTGCAGACCACCTGGGTGGAAGATGGAACCTTCAAGCGTCAGGTGATCACCGGATACAAGAACGTGGATCACCTGAAGCGGAAACTTGCACAACATGGCTGCATCTTCATGAAAACAGAAGAAGTTATCCAACTGCCGGACAAGGTGGAACAGAAGATCTTCGTTCCTGCTACAAAGGAATACCGGAAATTCATGAAGAACAGTTATTTGATGCTGGACACACTGAACCTTCAGGAATTTCATGATGAATCCGATTTTGACGGAAAGGATGTCACCCCCAGGGTGGAACTGGTTGGTGACAACCAGCTGACCAAGCTGTTGTGTGCAAGACAGCTGTGTGGGCAATACCACAAGGACAAGCTGGATGCTTTCAGGGATCTGATTGAATCCAGTGAAGAAAGGTGGATCGTTTTCTATAACTTCAATGATGAACTGATCAGGCTGAAGAAGATTGCTGAAGCCCTGAACAGACCGACATCTGAAGTAAACGGTCATGACCGTGATCTGAATGCCTACGAACACAGAAGTGACAGCATCACCTTCATCCAGTATCAAGCGGGTGCAATGGGTGGCAATTACCAGAAATCCTGCCGGATCTGTTATTTTACCCTTCCCCTGGGCAAAGGATCCTGTGACCTGTGGGAACAGTCCAAGAAGCGGATACACCGTATTGGTCAGCAGAACACCTGCTTTTATTATTACCTGCTGGTGAAGGGCAGCATTGAAGAAAGGAACCTTCAGATGTTGAAGGTCGGAAAGGAATTGACAGATGACCTATTCAGAGATCAAACCCATCAGTCAGACTGATGGAAAGCATGTAAAAAAATCCCCTGTCAGCAATAAGCAGCAGCGCATGAATAAGCAGTTCAAGCGGATCATGATGTTCCTTGCAGGTGCTGCTGTGATTGGGTTCTTCCTGGGCTGCATCGTTGCAAGTGCTGTGACAGCTCATATAAACGGATGCAAGGCACTTTCTGATGTGGGTGGGACAAGTTACCAGGCAGGGGACGAAAATGTCATATACACGGTATATGGGGCGTATGATGACCGGTGCTTCACCAGTGAAATTTCCCTGGACTGGACACCGGGGGACGTGGACTTCAAACCGCTGGATTGTCCACTGGACAGTGACCTTCAGGAATTTACATATTACCTGTGCAAAGGGTACAACATTGACTTCCCCCTGGTCATGGCATTGATGTCCTGTGAAAGCAATTTCACAGCATCCGCTGTCAGCCCCACAAATGACTATGGGCTGATGCAGATCAACCAGGTCAACCACGATGAACTGACCCGGATTTTGGGTGTGACTGACTTTCTGGATCCGTATCAGAACATCCGTGCCGGATGCTTCACCCTTCGCAAGCTGTTTGAAAAGTATCAGGATCCCAACCTGGTGCTGATGGCATACAACTTGGGTGAAACCGGTGCAGCCAATCTGTGGAAACAGGGGGTCTATTCTACCAGCTACACGGACAAGATCATCACACTTCAGAAACAGTATACCCTGGAACTGGGCTGATTATGAGCGAACGGACACCACGGTTCCTGTGGTTGGAAGTGACCAAGGATGAATATGAACTTCCGGTAGCAGTTACAGATTCAGCAGCAGCAGAGCTGTCAGAGGTTCTAGGACTGAATGCAGATTCCGTGATGTCATCGTATAGCAGAGCGAAACGGAAAGGCTACTGGTGCAAATACAAGAAAGTTCCGTACATGAAAGGTGGTGATGAAGATGGAACGTGAAGAACTGAGCGAGAAAGAACACGCTGCATGGGTCAAAGAGTTTGCAGAAATCGTGGCGGTCAGTGTTGACAAGGTGATTGCCCTTGCAGACAAGTACAATGTTGACCGTGACAACGCTATGGACTACTTTGCAACCAATGTTTCAACCATGACGGAAATCAGCACATTCAAGAACTATGAGGTAAGGCGGTGATCAAATGGCAGCAGAAAAGAACTTTGAAAACCGTGTCAAGAAGTTCCTGGAAGCGCAAGGGTGCTGGTTCCTGAAATATTGGGGCGGTGCAACCTATACCAAGTCCGGCATCCCGGATCTGCTGGTATGCTGCAACGGCAAGTTCCTGGGTGTGGAATTGAAAGCTGCAAACGGCAGACCTTCAGACCTTCAGCTGTACAACCTACGGAAGATCCGGTCTGCTGGTGGTTTTGGATGTCTGCTGTATCCCAAGCACTTTGCACTGTTCAAGCAGATGATTGAACAGATTCAGTCCAGCACGGACATCAATGTTGGTGATTATCCATTCTTGACCGAATGGGATCATATAAAAAATTCATGAAAGGAATGAACGGCTATGGCAAAAAAGAAAGAAGATTCAGCTGTTGCAGCAGCTGAACAGGACATCATTCAGAATCCGACTGAACAGAAAAAGTTGGATGCACAGAAGTCTGAACAGGACACTGAACAGACTGAACCTGTAAAGAGTGAGGAACAGAAGCCTGACCCGGCTGATGCTCAGATTGAACTGAACCGTCAGCTGATCACCACGCTTCTGAAGAACACCGGCAGGGATCGCATTGACATCATCATTGAAGAACTGGAAGCAGATGGGTTCTTCACAGCACCGGCATCTGGTGGGCTGCACAGCAATCAGCGTGGTGGACTGGCACAGCATTCCCTGAACGTCCTTCGGATGGCTGAAAAGATCGGTGTCTGCTTGCTGGGTGATGAAGCCTACAACCGGATTCAGGGTTCTGTCACCATTGTCACTTTGCTGCATGATCTGGGCAAGGTTGGTGACTATGACAAACGGTTCTATGTTCCCAACATGGTTCAGGACGGCAGACCCACCAAGGCTGACCCGGTTCAGAAGTATAAGCAGAGCGAGAAAAAGCCCTGGAAGCGGAACCCGGATCTGACCAATGTTCCGCATGGTGTCAGATCTGCAATCATTGCAGAACGCTACTTTGAACTGACGGAAGAAGAAGAATATGCAATCATCTACCATGATGGTCTGTATGAACCTTCCAACCGTTATGTCATTGAAGGTCATGAAACCCAGTTGCTGCTGATCCTGCACTGGGCAGATATGTGGGCATCCAGAGTGCTGGAAGGTAACACCACCGGCGAAAAGGATGATTAAAGCTATGGTGAAAGAAGGAAAGAACTATACAAGGGAAGAATGGCTTGCTGAAGGTCAGAAGCTGTTCGGTGATGATTATACCAAATACCGCTTCAAATGCCCTAAGTGTGGCAATGTTGCAAGCGGTCAGGACTTTAAGGATGCAGGTCAGAACCCCAATGCAATGTATTGTGAATGTATCGGCAGACATGTTTCTGGCAAGGGTTGTGACTGGGCTGCATACGGTCTGTTCGATATTTGCACAGTGCATGTTGATGGTCAGCCGGTGTTTGAATTTGCACCGGTGGAATAAAGAAAGAGAGGTTAAACAACTATGGCTGAAAAACTGTTGATCATGGGTGAGAGTGGAACCGGAAAATCCACTTCCCTTCGTAACTGTGACCCCCAGACCACTGCTGTGGTCAATCCTGTTGGCAAACCGCTTCCCTTCAAGGGTTCCAACAAGTTCACCATGCTGGACGGTGAAACGGATGCCCGGAAGATTTGCCGGTGGATGAAGGAACAGGCAGCAGCCGGGAAGAAGCTGCTGGTGGTGGATGACTTCCAGTATATCCTTGCTGTGCCGTACATGAACCGGATCAAAGAATCTGGTTGGGACAAATACAATGACTTCGGTGCAAACTACTTTGACATCATTCAGGTCTGCAATGATCTTCCGGCAGACGTTGTGGTTGCCTACATGACCCACTTGGAAACTCTGGACACCGGTTTGACCACCGTGAAGCTGATCGGCAAGCTGCTTCGTGAGAAGATCACCATTGAAGGTCTGTTCACTGTGGTGCTTCGTACCGGCGTAAATGAGGGCAAATATTACTTCTTTACCCAGAACAGCGGTAAGGACACGGTGAAGTCCCCCATGGGTATGTTCCCGGCTTATGCCATTGACAATGATCTGGCTTATGTGGTGGACAAGATCCGCAACTACTACGAGATCGGCAGCTTTAAGTCTGATGCTGAAATGGCTGCACAGGATACGGCAGTATCTGCTGATGTTCAGAAGCCTGACAGCACCACTGGCAGACGTGCCAGAACCGCACGTTCTGCACAGAAGCAGGAAGCACCGGCTGAAAAGGCTGGTGGTGAAACTTTTACGGATCCCCATCAGGGTGGGGGTGTGGAAAGCCCACTTCCTTCCCATGCTCAGAGTGTGAACACTTCCTTGACTGCAAGTGGCTGCCCTTCTGATGGGGAACGCAAGACCCATGATGAAGTTCAGGCAGAGAATGACAAGAAGGTTGCAGAGTACATGGAGAAGCAGCAGGAAGCCGTAAATGCCGTTGCTGGTGATCATGATGATGTTCCTTGGGATGAAGCTGTTCAGGCTATGGACAGTGTACCTGCACCTCAGATGGATAAGGTTCCCCGCCGTACCCGCAGAGAGCGCACCGGTGCAGCACCTGCAACCGCAGAACCCACCGCACAGCCGGAAGCACCGGCAATGAACCAGTCTGAAGCACCCGCACCGGCTGCTGATGGTAGAACCCGCAGAGTCCGCAGAACCCGCAACTGATAAACAATTTTGAAAGGATAATAGGTGAATAACTATGGCTGTTGATTTTAGCGCATTTGATGCAAAGATGGATCCCAATCTTCAGGATGATGTGAAGAACGCAAAGGAATATGAGGATGTGCCCAATGGTGACTACATCGTCAGCGTGGACAAGATGGAAGTCAAGACCACCAAGGCAGGGGACAAGCTGATGTTTGCTGTCCAGATGTCGATCAAGGAAAACAGCGATGGCAGCAAGTCCAACCAGAAGGGGCGCAAGATCTTCTTTAACCGTGTCATTTCCGGCAACCGTGTCAGCGAAAGCTGGAATGACGGCAAGGCTATCAAGTCGGTCATCACCTGGCTGGACAAGTTGGAAACGGATCTGATCCCTGAGTTCGTGAACTATTCTGACTTTGCAGAACTGGTTCTGGACATCTTCCAGGAGATCCAGGGCAAGGTTGAACTGGATGTCACCTACAAGGCATCTGACTTCAACCCGGTCAGCATCAATGAGGTCTACGACATCTAAGAAATAAATAGGCAGCGGTCAGATGGTCAAGCTGTCTGACCGCTGTTTTTTAGAATGAACAGAAAGGACGGTGAACTGAATGATCTTCTATGACTTTGAGGTGTTCGCCCAAGACTGGCTTGCTGTGTTCATTGACATGACCCAGAAAAAGACACATGTGGTCATCAATAACCCTGATAAGCTGAAAGCCTTATATGAAGCCAACAGGAATGAAGTCTGGTGTGGGTTTAACAACAAGCACTATGACCAGTACATCATGAAGGGCATCCTGTTGGGCATGGATCCCAAGAAGATCAATGACTATATCATTGTTCAGGGTGGTGAGGGCTGGCAGTTCAGCAACGCATTCAACCAGATCCCCATGATCAATTATGATGTCATGCCTAACCCACCTATTGGTTTGAAAACCCTGGAAGGGTTCCTTGGTTCCAACATCAAGGAAACGGAAGTGGACTTCAACATTGACCGCAAGCTGACCCAGGAAGAACTTCAGCAGACGGTGTTCTATTGCACACACGATGTTGAAGAAACCATCAAGGTGTTCCTGGAAAAGATTGATGACTTCAATGCAATGTATGGCATCATCCGTGCATTCCCGGACATGGTGAGCCTGTCCAACATCGGGGATTCTTCAGCCCGGATCACTGCAAAGGTGCTGGGGTGCAGCAAACATGACTGGGATGATGAATTTGCCTATTACTTCCTGCCGTGCCTGAAGATCAAGAAATACAAGTACGTCATGGACTGGTTTGCATCCGCTGTCAGGGACTGCACCAGGGAAATGCAGCAGAAGTTCAATGACCCTAAGACCAAGCCGGGTGAACGGTTCAAGTATGACGTTCATGACCTGTATTGGTGGTCAAAGTTCTTCTATTCCAGGTCACTGGAAACCATGGTTGCAGGGGTTCCCCACACCTTTGGTTTTGGTGGTCTGCATGGTGCGCCTGTGGAACCGGTACACCAGAAGGGACAGATCCTTCATGTTGACGTGAACAACTATTATCCGTCTATGCTGATTGCCTGGGATCTGGTCACAAGGTCTGCATCCAATGACAACTACACAAAGGTTTATATGACCCGAAAGCAGTTAAAGCTGAAGCAACAGGCAGCAGCCAAGGCTGGTGACAAGAAACTTGCCAAGGAATACAAGAAGCAGCAGTTGCCCTATAAGAAGATGCTGAATGCCCTGTCCGGTGCAATGAAGGACAAGACCAATCCGGCGTATGACCCACGGAACAACAATATCATGTGTGTCAATGGTCAGTTGATGCTGCTGGATCTGATTGAACACCTGGAAGTCATTCCTGGGTTCCAGCTGATCCAGTCAAACACGGATGGTCTGATCATCTGGATCCCGGACACGGATGAAGCGTTCCAGATGGTGGATGACATCTGCTATGAATGGGAAAGCCGGTGCAGCACTTCCAAGTGTGAAATCTTACTTGCCCTGGATAACATCAGTGAGATCTACCAGAAGGATGTCAACAACTATCTGTGGGTTGACATGGATGGTGGTGTTGAGCGGATCGGTGCATACCTGAAGGAACTGTCCAAGGTGGACAATGACCTTCCTATTCTGAACAAGGCACTGGTGGACTTCATGGTCAAGGGTGTTCCGGTGGAACAGACCATCAACCAGTGTGATGATCTGATCATGTTCCAGAAGATCGTGAAGCTGTCCAGCAAATACAAGTGGGTGGAACACGAATGTGGACAGGGACAAGTCATCAAGTCCACCAGACACCGGGACGGATCGGTCACAGAGGTCTGGACGTACCCAGACAGTGAACAGTTCACCTACAAGTCTTACAGGGTATTTGCATCCAGAGCGTCCACGGATGGCAGACTGATGAAGTTTGGCGGAAGTCGTGGCAAAGGTGAAAAGTTCGGTGGAACCCCTGACCACTGCTTCATCTGGAATGATTCTGTGGACAGCGTTGGCGTGCCGGATAAACTTGACCGTGCATGGTATATCACGGAAGCGAAAAAAAGGCTTGAATCCTTCGGCATGAAGGTTTGAGCCGGAAAGGACAAACAACATGAAAGCAGAAGAAGTGATGTCAATTCTGGCAGATAATGACCAGGACAACATCAATATTACATGGGGGTCATCTGTGGGCAGTGGTTGTGGTGGGACAATGTATGTTCGTCTGGAACACTTTCTGCTTGGTAAAGGCAGAGGCATCACCCGGACAAAGAAGTTGATCAAGTACATCCAGCACAGTCATCAGCCGGAACAGATTGAACGTGTTCAGCGGTTCATTGACAGGTTCGATCAGGATTATGAAACGCTGGTTCATTCGTCCATGGAAATGATTAAAAGTCTGGAAGGTAAAATCTGCAAGGCACAAATCAACCTTCAGAGGTACAAGGCAGACCGTGACCGTCTGAAGAAGTTTATCACCTTCGGTGAACTGAACCCTGACTGGGAACGGATGAATGACCGTGTTCAGGTTGGCAAGGAAGATCTGAAGGTGCTTGAACGGATGAAGCGGTCTGAAATATCTGAAAACAACAAGCGCATGAAGGACAAGGTTTTTCTGAATCAGGTGCTTGAATTATTGAGGTAAGGGGGGGGGCTGTCATGCTTTACAAGGGATATGTTGAAACCAAGGGCAAAGCCAGCATTGAAAAACTGAAGAACAGAACCACCTGGAAAACCCTTGATGAAGTCAAAGACCGTCCCGGTTATGGTGGTGTGCTTGCCAATGACACCATCTTGGTGGATCTGGATGACGGTGATCAAGCTGAAATCCTGATGAACATTGTGGAAGCCCTTCAGCTGAACTGCAAGGTGGTACAGACATCCAGGGGGAAGCACTTCCTGTTCAAGAATCACACAGTTGACCGGAACCGGACACACGTTCCGCTTGCTGTTGGCTTGACTGCTGACATCAAGGTTGGATCTAAGCTATCTTATGAAGTTCTGAAGGTCAACGGTGAAGAACGGTTTGTAGAATGGGATATTGAGCCTGGGGAAAAGTATGATGAACTTCCAAAGTGGTTGCAGCCTGTCAGGGCAGCAGCTGACTTCCTGGACATGTCTGCCGGTGATGGAAGGAATCAGGCACTGTTCAACTATATCCTGACATTACAGGCAAATGACTTCAGCGTGGATGATTGCCGGGAATGTATCAGAATCCTGAACCAGTATGTCATGAAGGATCCGCTGGATGCAGCAGAACTGGAAGTCATTTTGAGGGATGAAGCATTTCAGAAGCCTGTGTTCTTCCTTGGGTCAACATTCCTGTTTGATAAGTTTGCAACCTACCTGAAGAACAACAGTCATGTGGTGAAGATTAACAGTCAGCTGCACATCTATCAGGATGGTATCTACATCAACGGCTATAAGCACATTGAACAGACCATGATTGACATGATCCCGAACCTGAAGAAAACACAGCGCAGGGAAGTTCTTGACTACATGGAACTGATTGCAGAGGAAGTCACCCCATCTGATGCCCGGTATATTGCTTTTAAGAACGGTATCTATGACCTGGTGACGGATACGCTGCTTCCGTACAGCCCGGAATATGTGATCACCAACCGGATCCCCTGGGACTACATACCGGATGCACAGTCTGAACTTGCTGAACGCACACTGAACAAACTTGCCTGTGATGATCCGTCCATTGTGGCACTGCTTCAGGAATGTATTGGTTACTGCTTCTATCGCAGAAATGAGTTAGGCAAGGCTTTTATCCTGACCGGTGACAAGTCAAACGGCAAGTCCACCTTCCTGGATGTCATCAAGTACATGCTGGGTGACGAAAATATCAGCGCACTGGATCTGAAGGAACTAGGTGACAGGTTCAGCACGTCAATGATGTTCGGCAAACTGGCAAACCTGGGTGATGATATTGGTGATGATTTTTTGTCAGGAACACAAGTGTCCACATTCAAGAAGATTGTCACCGGCAACCGTATCAAGGCAGAACGGAAGGGGCAAGATCCTTTTGAGTTCAACCCCTACATCAAGATGTTGTTCAGTGCAAATGACATCCCCCGCATGAAGGACAAGACCGGTGCTGTTCTCCGGCGTTTGGTCATCATCCCATTCAATGCAACCTTCACGGTGAATGATCCAGATTTTGACCCCTATATCAAGTACAAGCTGGTGGAACAGGGATCCATTGAATACCTGATCCGGGTGGGCATTGAAGGACTTCGGCGTGTCATCCAACAGAACCACTTCACCCAGTCTGAACGTGTTGACCGTGAGATCAAAGAGTATGAGGAAGAAAACAACCCCATTGCTGGCTTCATTGAAGATCAGGGTCTGGACATGATTGAAAATCAGCTGACAGCTGATGTCTATAAGCGTTATCAGGTGTTCTGTGCTGACAATTCCCTGACCCCCATGTCTAACATTGTGTTCAGCAAGCAGATCAACAAGCGGTTAGGGCTTACAGTAAAGCAACGAAAGATCAGCGGTCAGGTCAAAAAACTGTTCATTCGTGAATAATTTTTTTGACCTGATGGTAGATAAATTATCAACACTTCCATTGTGGAAAATGTGGAAAAGTAGAAAGGAAGGTGACTGATGTGGTCAAAGACCCTAGAAAGAACGCTGAAGGGTATGCTGATCTGACTGCCTACAACGGTATGAAGAAGGTTGTCAGGGAAGAAGATGACGCTGACAAGCGGGCGTTTGAACTGGTTGGTGTGCTGAAGTTCATCATCCGGGCAGCTGGTTTTGAACTGACTGAACGGATTCAGCTGAAGGACAAGCGCACCGGGCGGGTGTACAGATGATACACCTTCAGAAGATGCTGAACCGGTGCTTCCGCACCAAGGCGAACCAATATGTCAGATGCCGTGGGTGGAAGTTTCGGTTCTATATGTGGTTGATCCGTTTAACGGATGAAAGGATCTGAATTATGGATTATGAACGTAAAGTGACCAAATACCTGACCCCTTCTGAAATTCTGGCACAGATGGCAGAAGAAGGTGCTGAACTGGTACAGGCTGCGCTAAAGTTGCGCCGTGCGATTGACAAGAAGAACCCCACACCCAAGAACGTGGGCGAATGTTCTGATAACCTGACGGAAGAATTTGCTGACGTTCTGGTTTGTCTGACCGTCTTTGCTGAAGCGTTTGATGTGGATTTTGATTCCCTGATGGATGAAATTGGGGACATTGGTGAAGCCAAGATGAAGCGGTGGGCAGAACGGCTGGAAGAAGCCAATAAGAAGCGGTATCTGGTCAACCTGGGTGCAGATGGTTTCCCAAAAGAAACCGTGTTGGTTGTGGATGCTGTCAACGTGGATGACGCTTCCAACTGTGCAAAGTGGGTCTATCACAAGCACAACCCCACTGTTCCCATGGAAAAGGTTCAGCTTGAGATTGAAGCGGTTGACTAAAAGAAAGGATGGTAAAAAATGATCACGGACAAAAATATTGCCACGGCAGTGAACATCTATCTGAAGTCCTATGAACTGGTGTTGAATCAGTTTCAGGATCCCACTTTTGCCGTACAGACTGCAACAGCAGTCACTATGATTCTGATGAAAGAAGAAAATAGTCAGACAATGCAGCAGAACAATCCGTTGCTGGTTCTGTCCACCCTGCTTCAGAATGCCAAGGCTGAAAATAAGAAGCCTGATGTGAAGCCGGACAAAAAGAAGCCTGACCCGGCTGATGCTCAGAAGGATGGTGAAACCCATGATTGACCGGAAGGAACTTGACCGGATGGAAGATGAAGCGCAAGCTGAGTGGTGCAGGAACTGGGCACTGGAACATCAGCGGAAGTGGCTTCTGAAACAGGAACGGAAGAACAGACGGATCCAGCGTCTGAAGAACTGCAAGGTTTGCTTGAAGTTTGCCCTTCATGAACTGTGGTCAGCACTGAAAGGACGGTAAACAGAATGAACACTGAATTGATGTTCAGCAGCGTAACAGATCAATGGGCAACCCCACAGGCATTCTTTGACCAGCTGAACAAAGAATTTCACTTCACGCTGGATCCGTGCGCTGATGCACAGAACCACAAGTGTGATCGGTATTTCACCAAGGAACAGGATGGACTGGTTCAGTCCTGGGAAGGTGAACGTGTTTTCTGCAATCCACCCTATGGGCGTTGCATTGGTGACTGGGTGCATAAAGCATTTGATTCAGTTGCACACACACACACACACACACACACACACTGGTTGTCATGCTTATTCCAGCACGGACAGACACCAGATGGTTTCATGACTACATCTACCAGAAGCATGAAGTCCGCTTCATTCGTGGTCGGTTGAAGTTTGGTGATTCCAAAAATCCTGCACCATTTCCATCCATGGTTGTGGTGTTCAGGTCAAAACCGGACACCGGTGATGCAGATTAGTGGTTGTTGGTGGAATGGTAACGGTTGGTAACACTTGGGTAACGGTTAAAGGTAACGGTTAAAATCCTGATGAATCCTAAAGGTAACGGTTGGTAACGGTTAAATTCAATTTCTTTTATAAATATATTTTTTATATATCTAAACAAGTAGAAAAAAGAAAATATATAGTAATAGAGTGCCAAGCGTTACCGTTACCAAGTGTTACCTGATGAAAAAAGTCAGCATGAATCAAGGATTTTTAGGGTAACGGATGATTCTGTTGAACTGTTACCTATCCGATACCTAAACCGTTACCTTATAAAAATTTTAGAATGAGGTGATGCAGCAGATGAAAGCTAAAGAGTATTTGCAGCAGCTGAAGCTGCTTGATGTGAAGATTGACCAGAAGCTGAAGCAAGTGGGGGATCTTCGGCAGATGGCACAGGCAACAGGTGCTTTAGATTATTCCAAGGACAGGGTGCAGACTTCTGCTTCCGGGGATTCTATGTCTAATGCTGTAATCAGGTATCTGTCACTTGAAGAAGAAGTTGATCAGCAGATTAATCAGTTCGTTGACCTGAAGAACCAGATCATCAATCAGATCCAGGCACTGAAGGATGTGAATTATGTTCAGGTGCTGTTCAAACGGTATGTTGAATATAAGGGTTTAGAGGTCATAGCCGTTGAAATGGGCTATACATACCCTTATGTTCGTGCGCTGCACGGTCACGCATTGCAGGACTTTGAAAGAACATACACAATCTTACAATGACCTGTGCTATAATAGTATCGTGAAAAATTTGATATGACATTTCCGTGTCCCTGAAAGGTTCCTACTCCGATCTTTCAGGGACTTTTTGTTGTGAATTTCTGAAAGGATGTGAATTTCTTGCCAAGGGCAAAGAATGCAAAAGCAGAAGTTGCCCGGAAGCTATATGAACAAGGGATTCTGCTGAAGGATATTGCAGAACAGCTTGATGTGCCGGAAGGTACAGTCCGCAGCTGGAAAAAAAGATATGACTGGGACAATGCAACGTTGCAAAAACCTGAATGCAACGTTGCAAAAGAATCTGCACGGAAGAAAAAGGTTCAACAGGCTGTTGCAGCTGATACTGCTTCCGTGTCTGAAAACCCGGACTTGAATGAAAAACAGCGGTTGTTCTGTCTGTACTATGTGCGCTGCTTCAATGCAACCAAGGCATATCAAAAAGCCTATGGTTGTAGCTATGAAGCAGCCAAGAGCAACGGCTACCAGTTACTTGCAAATACTCACATCAGAAACGAGATCCAAGCCATGAAGCAGTCCCGGCTGAACCGTGAACTTCTGGATGAACATGACATCTTTCAGAAATACATGGACATTGCCTTTGCTGACATCACTGACTTTGTGCAGTTCGGTCAGGAAGAAGAATATGTCATCGGTCAGTTCGGTCTGGTTCAGGTTGAAGATCCTGTCACCGGAAAAAAAGCACCCTTGAAGCAGAAGGTCAACACCGTCCGCTTCAGGGAATCTGACAGCATTGATGGAACACTGATCACTGAAGTCAAGAACGGAAAGAACGGTGCATCCATCAAGCTGGCAGACAGAATGAAAGCCCTTGAATGGCTGGCTGAACACATGGACATTGCCACAGAGGAACAGAAAGCCCGGATAGCTGTTCTGAAGATGAAGTCTGCCGGTGATGAACCGGAAGATGTTGATACTTCCTATGTGGATGCCCTGAAAGACCTGGCTGCAAAGGTGTGGACGAATGAGGAAGAAAAGGACTAAACCGTTCAAGTTCATTCCACCATCAAGAAAGCAGCTGATGGTGCAAACGTGGTGGTTGGCTGAAAAAGTCCGGGATCATGACGGCATCATTGCTGATGGTGCTATCCGTTCAGGCAAAACCATGTGCATGTCCATGACCTACATCACCTGGTCAATGGAAAACTTTGACGGTGAAAACTTCATCATTGCTGGCAAGACGGTTGGATCTTGCAGACGAAACGTGATCACCCCGCTGAAGAAGATGATTGCATCTTTGGGCTATGTGGTGGAAGATCACCGGTCTGACAATTATCTGACCATCCGCAAGAACGGCAAGGAAAACTATTATTACGTTTTCGGTGGCAAGGATGAAGCATCACAGGATCTTGTCCAGGGCATCACAGCAGCTGGTGCTTTCTTTGATGAAGTTGCCCTGATGCCTGAATCCTTTGTGAACCAGGCAACCGGACGCTGTTCTGTGGATGGTTCAAAGTTCTGGTTCAACTGCAACCCTGAATCACCATACCACTGGTTCAAACTGAACTGGTTGGACAAGGCTGATGAAAAGAATCTGCTGCACCTGCACTTCACCATGGATGACAACCCTTCCTTGTCTGAGAAGATCAAGAACCGATACCGCAGCATGTACAGTGGAGTGTTCTTCAAGCGTTACATCCTGGGTCTGTGGGTGATGGCTGAAGGTGTCATCTATGACATGTTCGATCTGGACAAGCATGTTGTGGATCCGGCTGACATACCGGCGATTCAGCCCAATTCCTACTACGTTTCCTGTGACTACGGCACACAGAACGCCACAGTCTTTCATCTGTGGGGGAAGGGAATTGATGGTGTGTGGTACTGCATCCGGGAATATTACTATTCCGGCAGGGATGCAGCTGTTCAGAAAACAGATACCGAATATGCAGACGATCTTGAAAAGTGGCTGGATGGTATCAAACCGCAGAAGATTGTGGTTGACCCTTCGGCTGCTTCTTTTATTGCTGAACTGAAGAAGCGCAAGTTCAGCATCAAGAAAGCAAAGAATGATGTCCTTGATGGCATCCGGTTCTTTGCATCCTTGCTGATGAACTGTTCAGTGAAGTTCAGTTCTGAATGCAAGATGACACTAAGGGAATTTTCTTCCTATGTCTGGGATGCAAAAGCATCTGAGCATGGAGAGGACAAACCGGTCAAGGTGTTTGACCATGCAATGGACAGCATCAGATACTTTGGCTATACGATTATCAGAAAGCCGAACGGCTTGTCTGTCATGAAATAGGTGATTGATTATGGATCTGGAAAATGTGAAAAAGGTCATCAATGCTTATGCAGATGTACATGCCGTGTATCTGAAGGAAGCAATGACGGCTGAAAGATACTACAAAAACGAAACGGACATCATGTTTGAACCCAAGAAGTCCAGGGAAAAGGCTGAAAAGGATGCCAGCGGTGAACTTGTCACCCATGACATTGCTTCCCCCATGCGGAACGCTGACAACCGCATTCCCTTCAATTTTCATGGGCTACTGGTCAATCAGAAAGCATCCTACATGTTCACGGTTCCCCCAATGATTGACATTGGATCTGATGCTTCCAACAAGGCATTGAATGCGTTCCTGGGTGACAAGTATCCCAAGGTGTGCAAAGACCTGTGTGTGGAAGCGTCCAACAAGAAAACCGGCTGGATCCATGTGTGGAAGTCTGCTGAAGATGGTGCAATCCACTATGCGGTTGTTCCATCTGAACAGATTCAGCCCATCTGGTCAAAGTCCCTTGACCGGAAGCTGATGGGTGTTCTTCGGATCTATCATGACATTGATGATGAAGGATCTGAATTTGATGTCTATGAACTGTGGAATGAAACAGAGTGTGACACCTACAAGGTTCCTGCCGGACGGACTGTCATGGACGGTCTGGAACCTTACTGCAACTTCATCCTGGTGGAAGGCGGGAAGTCCACGCAAGTGAACACCTATCAGCACGGCATGGGTGAAGTTCCGTTCTTCGCATTCGACAACAACAACGTCCACACGGATGACCTGAAGAACATCAAACCCCTGATTGATGTCTACTGCAAGGTGTTTAGTGGTTTTGTCAATGATCTGGAAGATATTCAGGAAGTGATCTTCGTGCTGACCAACTACGGCGGTGCAGATCTGAATGAATTTTTGTCTGATCTGAAGTATTACAAGACCATCAAGGTGGAAAACGATGGGGACGGTGACAAGTCCGGTGTTTCCACCCTGACCATTGACCTGCCTGTTGAAGCCAGGGAAAAACTTCTGACCATCACCAGGAAGTGCATCTTTGAACAGGGCATGGGTATTGACCCGGATCCCCAGAACTTTGGCAATTCTTCCGGTGTGGCACTGAAGTTCCTGTATTCGCTGCTGGAACTGAAGTCCGGTCTGATGGAAACAGAGTTCAAACCGTCCTTTGGTCGGTTCATCCGGTGTGTCTGCCGGGTGCTGGGAATCACTATCAAGGATGACGTGGTTCTTCAGACCTGGATCAGAACCATGGTGCAGAATGATCAGGAAATGTCCCAGATTGCACAGCAGTCCACCGGCATCATCAGTCAGGAAACCATTGTCCGCAATCATCCGTGGGTTGAGAATGTCCAGGATGAACTTGACAAGCTGAAGGAAGAAAAGGCTGCTGTACAGGCTGAACAGAAACAGCTTTATGATCCGTTTGGGAATCAGCAGCTAAAGCAGAAACAGGATCCTGATGACCCGGATGATCCTGGTACTGACCCCAAGAAGGTTGACAGCTGATGAAAACCACTGAATACTGGGCAAAACGGTTCAATCTGCTGGAACAGTCACAGCATGACCGGGGTGCAGCGGCTTTTTCAGAGATTGAACGAAAATATAGGACAGCAGAAAGGGAGATTGAACGGAAGATTGCTGTGTGGTATCAGCGTTTTGCTGACAACAACGGCATCACCCTTCAGGAAGCCCAGAAATGGCTGTCCGGGAAAGATCTGGAAGAATTTAAGTGGGATGTGAACCAATACATCCGCTATGGTCAGGAAAACGCAGTCAATGGAACCTGGGTGAAACAGTTGGAAAACGCTTCAGCCCGGTTCCATATCAGCCGGTTGGAAGCCCTGAAGATCCAGTGCCAGCAAGACATTGAAGTCCTGTTTGGTGGTCAGAAGGATGTCTTTGATCAGGTAATGTCTGATGTGTACAGATCCGCATACTACCGCACCGCCTTTGAAATTCATAGGGGTGTGGGTGTTGGGTGGGATTTTGCCACACTGGACAGCAAGACCATCAGTAAGATCATCAACAAGCCCTGGGCTGTTGATGGTACAAACTTTTCTGACCGTATATGGTCGGACAAGCAGAAGCTGCTGTCTGAACTGGACAGCACCCTGACACAGAACATTGTACTGGGTCAGGATCCACAGAAAGCCATTGACACTATTTCCCACCGTCTGGGCGTATCAAAAGCCAATGCAGGACGGTTGGTCATGACGGAAGAAGCCTATTTTGCTTCTGAAGCCCAGAATGACTGCTTCAAGGAACTGGACGTTGAACAATATGAAATTGTGGCAACGCTGGACAGCAGGACTTCTGAGATCTGCCGGATGATGGACGGAAAGGTGTTCAAAATGTCAGAATGGAAGGTTGGTGTTACAGCACCGCCTTTCCACCCATGGTGCAGAACTACAACCGTTCCCCACTTCGATGATGAATTTGATGTGGGTGAACGTGCTGCAAGGGGTGCAGATGGGAAAACCTACTATGTGCCAGCCAACATGAAATATGCTGACTGGGAAAAAGCCTTTGTTCAGGGTAATAAAACAGACATTGAACCAGTTCAGCCTGTTCAAGACCCGGTGCAAAGTGGTATAATGAAGGTGCAGGACAGAAGCAAGGCACAACCCGCTTCTGATCCGGCAGTTCAAAAGATCCTGGACAGATACCCAGTCATTGAAGGTGTTCATTCTGCACTGGATGACATCAAGGCAACCAACCCAAAGTATGCTGAATCCAGACAGAAGCGTGACACATACTACACTCACAACTGTCAGCGGTGTGTCAATGCTTATGAAGCCAGAAGAAGGGGTTATGATGTCACAGCCCATGCACGGCTGTTGAGGAATGACACCTTGCCCTACATGATGAATGATCGTGGTTGGGCGAATGTCTATGTCAATGGTCGGGATTCACTGGTTCAGTGCTTCAGCAGAACGGCTGAAGGTGTTCAGAACAAGGTCATCAGTCAGATGCAGTCCTGGGGCGATGGTGCAAGAGCCATTGTCAGGGTACAATGGAGAGGTGGCGCAGGTGGTCATGTTTTCATAGCTGAAAACCATGCCGGTGACATCGTGTTCATGGATCCCCAGAGTGGCGCAACGGATGTTGGATATTATTTCCAGTCTGCAAAAGTCAATCAGACGCACCTGTTGCGTATTGATGACAAGGAATTTTCTGATCTGATTCAGCAATGTTGTGACTATGAACTTCCAAAGTGAAAGGGGTGAACAGGATGATCACTTTTGAAAAGGCAATGGATCTGGTTGAACTGGAACTGAAGGATTCAGGTCTGGAAATCGGGAACGTGCTAGATGATGGTGAATACTTCATCTTCGGGTATACCAATGACGTTGATCTGTCCCCCATTGGAGTGAATAAGGAAACCGGTCAGCTGGATGAATACTTTCCACCAGCACACCCGGCGTTCCTGAAAGCAACCCCTGTGAACTAAATATGCTGCAAGCACCCAGAAATGGGTGCTTTCTTTTTACCCAAAAATCAGGAAAGGAGTGAACCGGAATGAAGAAGCTGTTCATCAGTCAGCCCATGAAGGACAAGACTGACGCTGAAATCCTGGCAGTTCGTGAACAGGCAATCCAGTCTGCAAAGAATCTGCTTGGTGAGGACGTGGAAGTCATTGATTCCTTCTTCCAGGACGCACCGCATGACGCTAAACCGCTGTGGTTCCTGGCAAAGTCCCTGGAACTGCTGGCAACCGCTGATGTGGTGTATTTCGCCAAGGACTGGGAAAAGTATCGTGGTTGCAGGATTGAAAACACCTGTGCTGTGGAATACGGCATCACGGTCATTGAGGACTACAAGCATTGATAACTAAGCACCTTCGGGTGCTTTTTTATTGCCCTGAACACGGCATTAAACTGTTCAGTCCGACAAAATACACCGCTATGTGAATAAACTGGCATCCTTCTTTAACAGGAACCACCCTGAATAAAAAGGAAAAAGAAAGGAAAATCAAAAATGTTGGAATGGTTACAAACAATTTTGGAAGGTGCTGCCGTTACTGATGGAAAGCTGGATGTCACAGCGGTCATGAACACTGTGAAAACTGAGTTCCCCAAGTACGCAGTTCCCAAGGATGACTTCAATGCCAAGGTCACTGAACTGAAAACCGCAACGGACACCATCACAACCTTGAAGAAGGATGCTGGTGACAATGAGGAACTTCAGAAGAAGATCAAGGCGTATGAAGATCAGATCAAGACCCTTCAGGCTGATCAGGTGAAAACGGTAAAGACCTATGCCCTGAAAGCCAAGCTGACGGAAGCGGGAGCCATTGACCCGGACTACCTGATCTATAAGCAGGGCGGTCTGGACAAGTTCACCTTTGACAAGGATGGTTCCCCTGTTGGTGTGGACGATGTTCTGAAGCCCCTGAAGGAATCCGCACCCCATCTGTTCAAGACCAATGGACAGGGTGGGTATAACCCCGCTGCCGGTGGCGCAGGATCTGCCGGTGGTGTGACCAATCCCTGGAAGAAGGAATCTTTCAACCTTACTGAACAGGGAAAGATCCTGAAATCCGATCCGGCACAGGCAAAACAGCTTGCAGCTGCTGCCGGTGTCACGTTGCCTATCTAAAAACCATGAAAGGAAGGAAATTACAATATGGCAAACGGTACTACTCTTTCTGATGTGATCGTGCCTGAACTGTTCAATCCGTATGTGATTAACAAGACCATGGAACTGTCTGCACTGTTCCAGTCCGGCATCATCACCAACAACCCCGAATTTGACAAGCTGGCTTCTGAAGCAGCACCTGTCCACAATATGCCGTTCTTTGAGGATCTGCACGGTGATTCTGAGGACATTCTGGAAGGTGAGGATCTGACCGCCAAGAAGATCACCAGCAACAAGGATGTGTCCACCACCATCCGCAAGGCTGCAATGTGGTCTGCAACTGATCTGTCTGCTGCCCTGGCTGGTGCTGATCCTATGGCTGCAATCGGCAACCTGGTTGCTGGTTATTGGAGCCGTGAGAACCAGCGCATTCTGATCAAGATCCTGTCCGGTGTCTTTGGCACTTATGACAATGGTTCTTCTGACAGTCACGACTACAAGACCCCGCTGGCTGACCACATCCTGGACATCACCACCATGTCTAGTGCTGCTGCAAAGAACATTTCTGCATCGGCATTCATTGATGCTTGCCAGCTGCTGGGTGATGCTCAGTCCCAGCTGACCGCTGTTGCTATGCACAGCGCAACCAAGGCATATCTGAAGAAGCAGAACCTGATTCAGACTGAGCGTGACAGCACTTCTGTGGAGTTCGACACCTATCAGGGTCGGCGTGTCATCGTGGATGACGGTTGCCCGGTTGCGGGTGGTGTCTATACCACCTACCTGTTCGGTCAGGGTGCGCTTGCCTACGGCAACGGCAACCCTGTTGGTTTTATCCCGACTGAGGTTGACCGTGACAAGAAGAAGGGTTCTGGCGTGGACTTCCTGATCAACCGCAGAACCTTCATCATGCACCCCCGTGGTATTGCATGGCAGAATCTGGCGCGTGAGCATGTGGAAACCCCCACGGAAGCAGAGCTTGCTAACGCCAAGAACTGGAAGATGGTCTATGAGCCTAAGCAGATCCGCATGGTGGCGTTCAAGCACAAGATCGGCTAAGTGAAAGGCTGGTGAATCGCATGACCATTGAAGAACTGAACAGTCTGGTGGAAATGCGGTTGCTGACCTTCGGCTATACGGTCACTGAAGCGGATCAGAAGATCCTGTCCTATGTGACCGGACGTGCTGCCCAGTATGTCTGCACGTTCTGCAATTTTCCACGCTGTCCTGATGACATTCCCAGTTCCTTGCAGTATGTCACTGCTGATTATGCTGTGGGTGACTTCCTTCAGCATAAAAAGACCTTTGCACCTGATGACCTGACCAACCTGAATCTTGACCTTGCAGTCAAGCAGATCACCACCGGTGACACCACCACGGTGTTTGCAACCGGTGAGGGTTCGCAGACTGACGAACAGAAGCTGAACAGTTTCATCAGCTATCTGATGACCTATGGGAAGCATGAACTGCATTCCCACAGAAGGGTGAAGTGGTGAACGCCACGGTTCAGGCTGCACGAAAAGCAGCCCGGTCAGCATTTGAGAAATACCACTATGATGGCACTGCAACGGTGTCTGAGTGGGGCAAGGTCAAGGACAAGGAATCAGGATTGACAACGCAGGGTGAAGTGATCCTTTTGGAAAATCAGCCCTGTCATCTGTCAAAGGAAAAGGATGCAGCAGCTGCCCAGACCGTTTCTGCTGCACAGGTTTCACAGACCGTCAAGCTGTTCATTTCACCGGACATCCAGATCAAGGCAGGTTCTAAGATCACGGTGACACAGGCGGGGATCACTGCTATGTACACCCATAGCGGAAAAACCACCGTCTATGACACCCATCAGGAAATCCTGCTGGATCTGTTTGAAAAGTTTGCATAATGGGCAAGATGGGAAAATTCAACTTCCGGGAACTGAAGGACTTTGAAAAGAAGCTGAAGTCTATGAAAGACCCGGATGTTTTTGTGGAATCCTGTGCAAAGGAACTGGCAGCAAGGTTGCTGGCAAAGGTCATCAAGCGCACACCGGTTGGTGATTATCCCAAGAGTTCCGGCAAGAAGGGTGGAACCCTAAGACGTGGTTGGACAGGTGAAAAACGTGCATCAGCGTCAGCTTATGTGGATTCCCTGACCGTCCATCATTTTGGTGGCACCTATGTCATTGAAATTGTGAATCCGGTTGAGTATGCCAGTTATGTGGAATACGGACACAGGACAGCCAATCACAAAGGTTGGGTTTCTGGCGTTTTCATGATGACTATTTCAGAACAGGAACTTCAGGAAATCGCCCCCAAGGTGCTGGAACGCAAAGTCAAAAAATACATGGAAGGGTTGGTGAAATGATCAATGAAATTGTAAATGCAATCGTGAAAGCATTGGACACGGCGTTCAATGCTGAATCGGATGCCTATGAAATCTACAATGAAGAAATCAAGCAGGATCTTCGTGAACCTGCTTTTTTTGTGCAGTCAATCAACCCATCCACAAGCCTGTTTCTGGGGAAGCGGTATCTGCAACACGCCCACATCCTGATTCAGTATTTTCCCAAGTCTGAAGCCTATCAGACGGAATGCAATTCCATTGGGGAACAGCTGACCTGGATTGTGGAGTGGATCACCTGCAAGGGTGATGACAGACCCATCCGTGGAAGCAATATGCACTATGAAGTGGTTGATGGGGTGCTGAACTTCTTTGTGGACTATGAATTTTTCATCCGCAAGGTTGAAAGTTCTGACCCCATGCAGACCATGGATCTGAAACAAACCGTGAAGAAAGGAAGTGACTGAATATGGCACAGAAGAAGGTTGCAACCCCTGTTGCATCCACTGGTTCTGATGAAGTGAAGGTTCAGACAATGACTGAACCCGCTTTTGAGAAAGCGCAGCTTGTCGGCTGCAAGAAGTATTCCGGCAGAAAGGATCTGGTCAATGCCCTTCTGAATGATGGGCAGAAGTACACCTTCAGTCAGGTGGACAAGATGATTCAGGACTTTGACACTGGTGACTTCACCGAAAACAAAGAAAGGAAAGGTGACGAATAATGGCACTTGGCGGTGGTTCTTTTATCACTCAGAACAAGGTGCTTCCGGGCGCATACATTAACTTTGTGTCTGTGGCATCTGCCAGCGCAACGCTTTCTGACCGTGGCGTTGTGACTATGCCCCTTGAACTGGACTGGGGCGTTGAAGGTCAGATCTTTGAAGTCACTGTTGCTGACTTCCAGAAGAACAGCATGAAGTTCTTCGGCTATCCTTACACTGATGACAAGATGAAGGGTTTGCGTGACCTGTTCAAGTATGCCAAGACCCTGTATGCCTACAAGCTGAACACTGGTGGCACTAAGGCTGCTTGCAACTTCGCAACCGCAAAATATCCCGGCATCCGTGGCAATGCCCTGAAGATCGTGATTCAGGCAAACGTGGATGACCCTTCCATGTTCGACTGCTACACCTACATGGACACCAGTGCCGTGGATATGCAGACCGTTTCCGCTGCTGCTGACCTGAAGGATAACGACTATGTGACCTTCAAGAAGGATGCAAACCTTCTGGTGACTGCATCCACCCCGCTGACTGGTGGCACTACCGGCACGGTTTCCGGCAGCGCATATCAGGACTATCTGGACAAGATTGAATCCTACCGATTCAACACCATGGGTGTGGTCACTACTGAAAAGACCGTCAAGGGTCTGATGGCTTCCTTCGTGAAGCGTATGCGTGATGACGTTGGTGTCAAGTTCCAGCTGGTTCTGTATGACTACCAGTCCGCAGACTACATGGGCGTGATCGGCGTCAAGAATGAAGCCCTGGACGGTGCATCCAAGGCTGATCTGGTCTACTGGGTCACTGGCGCACAGGCTGGCTGTGCTGTGAACAAGTCCCTTCAGAACAAGCAGTATGACGGTGAATACACCGTGGGTGTGGACTATAACCAGTCCGATCTGACCAAGGCTATTCAGTCCGGTGAGTTCACTTTCCACAATGTCAATGGTGATGTTCGTGTCCTGGATGACATCAACACCAAGGTCACTGTGTCTGACACTGAGGGTGCAATCTTCTGTGACAACCAGACCATCCGTGTCATTGACCAGATCGGCAATGACATTGCTGTCCTGTTCGCAACCAAATACCTGGGTACTGTGCCGAACGATGAAGCCGGACGCATTTCTCTGTGGTCTGACATCGTGAAGCATCATCAGCAGCTTCTGACCATCCGTGCCATTGAGGGCTTTGAAGATGGTGATGTGGTGGTCAGCCAGGGTGACAGCAAAAAGGCTGTTGCCGTTCAGGATGCTGTCACTGTGGTCAATGCTATGGGCAAGCTGTACATGACCACTGTGGTGTCCTAAATTTTGAGGAAAGGAAGGTAAGTAAATCATGGGTAACATTACCATCATGAAAGCCAAGGATGCAATTTCTGCACGTCTGGCTGAATGCTATGTGACCATCAATGGCAGACGCTACAACTTCATGCAGATGATTGATGTGGAGTTCACCATTGACAAGACCAAGGGCAAGGTTTCCCGCCTGGGTGCTGTCATGGCTGGTCATAAGTCCTACGGCATGGAAGGAACCTTCAGCGGAACCATGCACTACAACACTACTGTCATGCGTCAGCTGATGGCTGACTTCAAGAACACCGGTGTTGACACCTACTTTGAAGTTCAGATCACTAATGATGACCCGGCTTCTGATGCCAAGCGTCAGACCGTGATCTTCTATGACTGTCTGACTGACGGTGGTGTCCTGTCCAAGTTCGATGCGGATGCAGACGGTGAATCCCTGGATGAACCGATTGAAGGCACGTTTGATGACTTCAGCATCCCGGAAGGTTTCACTGAACTGGCTGGTTTCTAAGCAACCGACAACCTAACAAGTACATAAACACCCTTATATAGCTTCATATAAGCCCATATAAGGGTGTTTTGCTTGTGCTTGAATAACTTTGAAAGGATGAATCAAAATGTCTAAATTCGCAAGATTTATGAAGCCGAACAAGGCTGTCAAAACCAATGAGTTCTACGCACCTACTGCATCCCTGCTGGACGAGAAGGGCAACCCCATTCCTTGGGAGTTCAAGCACATCACTTCCAAGCAGAACGAGCAGATGCGTGAGGGCTGCACCGTGGACGTTCAGATCACCGGCAAGCCGAACATGTACCGTCCCAAGCTGAACACTTCCAAGTACCTGACCCAGATGATCGTTGCATCCACCGTCTGCCCGGATCTGTATAATTCGGAACTTCAGGACAGCTACGGTGTCAAGACCCCTGAAGATCTGCTGTTTGCCCTGGTGGATGATGCTGGTGAATACCAGGATCTGTGCGTCTGGGTTCAGAAGTTCCAGGGCTTCACCAAGACCCTGGAAGATAAGGTGGATGAAGCAAAAAACTGATAAATGACGGTGATGCTGAAGCAACCTATGCCTACTACTGTTTGCATAAGCTGCACATTTTACCGTCACAGTTTTTGGCTATGGAAGAAGCTGAAAAAGCCTTTGTCATAGCTGCTATTGACATCAAGGCAGAGAATGACAAGAAAAAGGAAAAGGAACTTCAGCGTAAAGCCAAGAAGAAAGGAAAATAATTCATGTCAAGTATCAGAACAGGCATCGAACTTCAGGACAATTTCAGTCCTGTGCTTGATGGTATTATGACATCTGTTTCTGAAGCAGTCAGCGGAATGGAACAGATGCAGCACACCATGGATGCCGGTGTTGATACTTCCGCAATAGCAAGCGCAGCCAGTGACATTGATTCTGCAACTGCTGCTGCCAGGGAACTGGCTGAAGCATTACAGGACATTCATGCACCGGTGATCAATCTGGATCAGCCCGCTGTTCCCAGATCTGTGGAAGCCCCAGTCAGGCAGGAAGTACCCCCACAGCAGCTTGCTAATCCACCCCCTGCCGTGGATGCGGACATCAGCACCCAGTCCCCTGTGACAGTCCCTGTCACCCCTGTGGTGGAGCAACCCACCATTGATGTGCCGGACAGCATCACTGTTCCGGTCACGCCTGAAGTAAGTGAACAAGAACCCATCATCTATGATGATATTACCGTTCCGGTCACACCGGTTGTTGCTGAACAGCCCCAGCTGGATGTCCCGGAAGAAGTGACTGTGCCTGTCACACCGGTGGTTGAGAATCAGCCGGACATTGCAGTCCCTGATGGCTTGACCGTGCCGGTTATGGCAGAAGTAACGGAACAGCCTGAAATTGATGTTCCTGATCCCATCACAGTCCCTGTCACCCCTGTGGTGACAGCTGAACCTGACATTGAAATCCCTGAACCCCAGATCCCGGAACCTGACTTGTCCGGGGTTGAGCAATACACGAATTTAATCAATCTTGCAGGTGCTGCACTGCAACAGATTGTGTCCATACAGGAACGGATCAACAGCCAGAGTGCTGAAGTGAATGTCCTGCCGGATGACGTACAATCCAAGATTAGTAAAGTCAACACTGAAATCCAGCAGATGCAAGCTGCTTTGGATTTTATGCAGAACAACCCGCTGGATCTGGATGCAGAAGCGGTCATCCTTCAGATTGACCGTCTGAACACGTCCATCAACCAGACACTACAAGCACAGAAGGAACTGGATGAACAGCTTCAGGGGATGACAGCACCGTCTGTGGATGTTCCACCTGTGGAAGTCCCCCAGGCAGATGTTCCCCCTGTCCATGTACCTGTTCAGCCGGATGTTCCTGATCCGTTGGTTGATCCCAACCAGCCCCCTGTCACCGTCCCGGTGGAATGGCAGGGTGATCTTGAAGTTTTTACTTCTACCGGGATTGAACGGTTCAATGCAGAAGTTCAGTCTGCAAATGCTGAACTGGACACACTGAACCAAACCCAGCGCAACATTGAACAAACAGCATCCGGCATGGACGTTCTGCCTGATGGTGCTGCACAGGACATCACAAGCCTTGGTCAGCGGTTGGAGTGGGTAACGCAGAAACTTCAGCAGATCCAGAACAACCGGCTGAATTTTGGCACGGATGAAGCCAATGCAGGACTTGAACAGATCAGATCCCAGTTGGACGCTGCTATTCATGCCCAGAATGACCTAAACACTGCACTGGACAGCATGGATGTCAGTGCAGCAAACGCTGCTTATTTGCAGCTGTCCCAGACGGTTGGAAACACTGAACGGTTCATCCGTGACAACACGAACGAACAGGGGCAGTTCAACCAGAGCATCCAGGAAGGTGTGTCCCAGGCTGACAAGCTGATAGACACCATCAAGGGTGCGGTTGCAGCCTATATCAGTGTGCAGTCTATTGGTAAGGCATTGGATATGTCTGACCAGCTGACCCTGACCACATCTCGCCTGGACATGATGAATGATGGTGTTCAGTCTACCGCTGAACTGGTCAACATGGTCTATGCAGCAGCCCAGGACGCAAGAGGTTCTTTTTCTGACATGGCTGATGTTGTTGCCAGATTCGGCAACAACGCAAAGGACGCTTTCAGTTCTTCTGAAGAAGTCGTTGCCTTTGCAGACCTGATTCAGAAACAGATGACCATTGCAGGTGCATCCACCCAGGAAGCAGCGAACGCTGAACTTCAGCTGTCCCAGGCTTTGGGTTCTGGTGTGCTTCGTGGTGACGAGCTGAACAGCATCTTTGAGCAAGCACCGAACCTGATCCAGAACATTGCTGACTATCTGGATGTGCCTATTGGTCAGATCCGTGAAATGGCAGCAGATGGTGAACTGTCCGCTGATGTGGTCAAGGCTGCAATCTTTGCAGCAGCTGATGACATCAACAGCAAGTTTGAATCTATGCCCATGACATGGGGTCAGATCTGGCAATCCATGCAGAATACCGCAATCATTGCATTCCAGCCGGTTCTTCAACGGCTGAATGAAATTGCAAACAGTGAAGCGTTCCAGTCTTTTGTCAGCGGTGCTATTGAAGCAATGGCAACCCTGGCAAACATTGTCCTTGAAATCTTCGGATTGATCGGAAATGTGGGCAGCTTCATTGCTGACAACTGGTCTATGATCAGTCCGATTGTTTACGGTGTAGTTGGTGCGCTGGCTGTCTATGCTGCATACCTGGCAGTTGTCAAAGGCATGGAAATTGCATCCGCAGCAGCAACTGCAATCCATGCTGTGGCTATGTCTGCCAAGATCGGCATCACAGCTGCACTGACCGGTTCCACCATGGCAGCAACGGCTGCACAGATGGGCTACAACGGCGCACTGTACGCTTGCCCCATCGTGTGGGTCATCATGATGATCATTGCCCTGATTGCCATTATTTTTGCTGTCTGCAATGCAATAGCAAAGATGACCGGAATTGCAACTTCCGGTTTTGGTGTCATGACCGGTGGCATCAATGTTGTGATCCAGTTTTTCAGGAATCTGGGTCTGACCGTGGCGAACATTGCCCTTGGAATTGGGGCTGCAATCGCAGCACTGGCTTCCAACATGATGGCTGCATTTCACAATGCAATCAGCAATGTACAGTCCTGGTTCTATAACCTGTTATCCACTGCCCTGTCTGTCATAGAGGGCATCTGTGCAGCCCTGAACAAGCTGCCGTTTGTGGAATTTGATTATTCCGGCATTTCCGCTGCTGCTGACAGCTATGCTGCAAAGGCAACTGAAGCAGCTGGAAACAAAGAGGAATACCAGTCCATCAGCGCAGCATTCAGTGAAGGGTTCAGCACCTTTGATTCTTTTCAGAGTGGTTGGGCATCGGATGCTTTCAAGGCTGGTGCAGCATGGGGTGATGGGATTGCTGACAAGGTGGCAGACTTTAGCCTGTCCGACATTTTCGGCAAGACAAACATTCCCAAGGTGGATGACTATGTGTCCGGCTTCAGTGATGCTATTGCCAATTCTGGAATTGGTAATGGTGTCAATGATATTGCTGGAAAAACAGGCGCAATCAAGGATTCCCTGGACATCACCCAGGAAGATCTGAAGTATTTGCGTGATATTGCAGAACAAGAAGCTATCAACCGTTATACTACGGCTGAAATTCACATTGAACAGACGAACAACAACACCATCAATTCTGACATGGATCTGGACGGTGTGGTGGACGGTCTGACTTCCGCTGTGAATGAAGCTGTGGATGAAATTACAGAGGGGGTGCATGACTGATGGCATATATGTTCTATCTGAAGAAGTGTCTGCTGCCGGTCACACCCGACAAGCTGACCATCAAAATCAATGGTAACAACAAGACCGTCAACCTGATTGATGAAGGTGAAATCAACATCCTGAAGAAAGCAGGTCTGACAGACATTGAATTTACTTGTATGATCCCGAATGTGAAATATCCGTTTGGGGTCTATAAGTTCGGCTTTGTGGGTGCTTCCTATTTTCTAAGCTATTTCAAAATCCTAAAGGTGTCAAAGTTACCGTTTCAGTTTATCGTCACACGATCCTTTCCAAACGGCAAGGGTATCTTCAACACCAACATGAAGGTATCCTTGGAAAGTTACACGATTGAAGAAAGTGCGGATGAAGGTTTTGACTGCATGGTCAAGATCAAGCTGAAGCAATGGAGAAACTACGGCACAAAGACCGTCAAGGTCAGTGTTCAGCAGGAAAAAACAACTGCTGCACCTGAAGCACCCAGGGCAGCGGAATCTGCCCCTGCACCTGCATCCAATCAGACATACACCGTAAAAAAGGGTGATTGTCTGTGGGCTATTGCAAGAAAGTTTTATGGATCTGGTGCAAAATATACCACCATCTACAATGCAAACAAGGGTGTCATTGGTGGCAACCCCAATTTGATCTATCCGGGTCAGGTCTTGACTATCCCGGCAGGATAAGGGGGGGGGATGACCATGAATGTTGAACTTTTGGTTGCAAATGAATCTGGTTCCAAGGTCTATCAACCAGCTGTTGAAGAAGGAATTGAATGGACTACCCAGAGAGCCGGGACACCAGGCAAGCTGACCTTCAAAGTCCTGAAGGATGACATTCTGGACTTCACTGAAGGTTCAGCTGTCCGGCTGAAGGTGAATGGGGATGAAGTGTTTTATGGCTTTGTTTTTACAAAGTCCAGACAGAAAGACCAGATCATCACAGTCACCGCTTATGATCAGTTGCGATACTTGAATAACAAGGACACAAAGGTCTATGAGGGCAAAACGGCAACACAGTTCATTCAGATGTTGGCTGCTGACTACCGGCTGAATGTTGGTGACATGGAAGATACAGGCTATGTGATTGCATCCAGAGTGGAAGAAAATTCTTCCCTGTTTGACATGATCGGGAACGCACTGGATCTGACATTGACCAACACCGGCAATATGTTTGTCCTGTTTGACAGCTTCGGAAAACTGACACTGAAGTCCCTGGGCAAGATGCGTGTTGGTGATGGTGACAACTATCTGATGATAGATGAAGAAACCGGTGAAAACTTTGATTATAAGTCATCCATAGACAGTCAGACCTACAACAAGGTAAAACTGACCTATGATAATGAGAAAACCGGAACCAGAGAAGTCTATATAGCCCAATCTGGTGAAAATATGAACAAGTGGGGCATCTTGCAATACTTCGACACGTTGCAAAAAGGTGAAAACGGTCAAGCAAAAGCAGATGCCCTGTTGAAACTGTACAACAAAAAGACCCGCAATCTAAAGATTCAGAATGCCTTTGGTGACAACCGTGTCCGTGCTGGATCTTTGATTGTGGTGAATCTTGCCCTGGGGGATATGTCCGTCAAGAACTTCATGTTGGTGGAAAAGTGCATTCACACCTACAAGGAATCTGAACACTGGATGACCCTGACATTAAGAGGGGGTGAATTTGTTGCCTGATGCAACTGAACTGGTAAAACTGCTGAAGCGGACTGCACTGGATGCAGTCCTTGCTGCAAAACCTTCCAACATCATGTTTGGGAAGGTCACGTCTGTTTCACCGCTGAAGATCAACGTGGAACAGAAGATGGAACTGGGTGCTGCACAGCTGGTTCTTTCCCGGAATGTCACGGACTTCAAGACTAAAATTTCCATGCTTCAGTCTGACGGATGGGAAACCGTGGAGCATACCCACAACCACGTCATTCACGATACTTTTACAGGAAACGGTGCTTCTGAAACCCACACCCACAAGCACAAAATCAACAAGGAAAAGCTGATCATCACTATTCACAATAGCTTGGTTGTCGGTGATCAGGTCATCCTTGTCCGGCAGGCGGGTGGTCAGAAGTTTGTTGTCCTGGATCGGATAGGAACATCATGATTCCGTCCACAAGTGGGTTCCTGACCACAGATCTGGAACTTCAAAGACAACCAAGCAGAACCTATAAAATGAACCTGGAAGGTGACACCACAAGAGGGTTCACAGATGAACTGGACGCTATGAAACAGGCGGTGTTCAAGATCCTGAATACTGAACGGTACGTCTACCCAATGTATTCCTGGAACTACGGCATTGAAACCATGGACTTATATGGTGAACCTGTTTCCTGGGTCTGCCCTGAGTTGGAAAGAAGGATCACGGAAGCACTGACATGGGATGACCGGATTGACAGTGTGACTGATTTTGACTTCGATCTGTCCCAGAAGGGTGTTGTTCATGTGTGCTTTGTGGTTCACACCATCTTCGGGGATGTGCAATCAGAAAGGACGGTGAACTTCTAATGTATGAAAGCACAACTTATGATGTGATACTGGATCGAATGCTTGCCAGGATTCCTGACACCCTGGACAAGCGTGAAGGAAGCGTCATCTGGGACACGCATTCCCCAACCGCTATTGAACTTCAGAATCTGTACATCGAACTGGATACACTGATCAACAACGGCTATGGTGACACGGCTGCAAGGGAATTTCTGATTCTTCTGTGCAAGGATCGTGGCATCACACCAAAACCGGCAAGCAATGCGGTTCTTCAGGCACATTTCACACCAACCACCATCAGCGCAGACGCTTTGATTGGACAGCGATTCAACATTGATGATCTGAACTATGTGGTCATCGGTGCGATTGATGAAGATGCCGGAACCTACCGGGTGCAGTGTGAAACCCCTGGTGAAATTGGAAACCGGCACATGGGAGCCATGATCCCCATGGAATACATTCAGGGACTGGAAACCGCCATACTGACAGAAGTGTTGGTTCCTGGTGAGAATGAAGAAGATACTGAAGTTCTCAGAAAGCGTTATTTTGACAGCTTCGGTGAATTTGCCTTTGGTGGCAATCGTTCAGACTATCTGAACAAAGTTCACAGCATCCAGGGCGTTGGTGGTGTCAAATTAGAAAGGGTATGGAATGGAAACATCAAACCGGCTGAAATGATTCCCAGTAAATCTGTTCAGTCTTGGTTTAATGAACAGAAATCCCTTCCTGATGACGTGAACAAGTGGCTGACTGCTGTTTATACAGCAGCACTTCAGAAGCTGCTGACCGTGGGTGGAACGGTGTTGATCACCATTACCAATGCCAGTGACTACGGTGAAGCCAGCACTTCCCCTGGTGGTCTGGTGGACACGGTACAGCAAACGCTGGATCCTGAAGAAAATGCCGGTGAAGGTTATGGTCTTGCACCCATCGGACATGTTGTCACTGTTCACAGTGTTGAACCGGTTACGGTGCAGGTCAAAACCAATATTTCCTTCAACACCGGCTATTCCTGGGCAGACATGAAGTCCACCATTCAGGATGCTGTGTCCAACTACCTTTTGACTTTGCGGAAGTCGTGGGAATCCAATGACTACACGGTGGTTCGTGTGGCACAGTTGGAATCAACCATCCTTGCACTGGAAGGGGTGGTTGACATTGACGGAACAACCATCAACGGCAGCACCAGCAATCTGACGTTGACCAAGTATCAGATCCCCACGTTTGGGGGTGTGAGCGTATGATCAGACAGGTTGATCTGGTGTCCTACCTTCCACCATACTTGCAGAATTATAGGGAACAGGTTGCAGCACTGGCTGCTGAAGATCCTGAATTTCTGCTTGTGTGGGATGCAGCAAATGGAATCCTGTACAATCATTTCATTTCCACTGCAAATGAATACGGCATCAGCAGATATGAAAAGATCCTGGGCATCAGACCCACAGAGGATGACAACCTTGAATCCAGAAGATCCAGGGTGCAAGTCCAATGGGTGAACCTGATTCCCTACACCATCAGAACCTTCATTCAGAAGCTGAAGGTTCTGTGTGGTGATACCCCCTATGTGGTCAGCGGAAACTTCCGCAAGAACTATGAACTGTCTGTGGTCACTCAGCTGGAAAACGTGGGTCAAGTGGATGAACTGAACAATCTGTTTCAGGGAATCCTACCCATGAACCTGGTGATCAATTCCAGGAATGAAATTCCAGTCAAGGCGAACAACAGCATCTTCTTCAGCGGACGGTTGACCACCCACGTTGATCTGATTCTGACCCATGACTGGTGCGGAACACTGAAAGCAGACCCGGCATTTTCGTTTGTTGGTTATCCTTCGGACACCGCAAAGGTTCAGATCACACATGATTTTAATGAAAAATCGGTTATTAGTGGTGATGCAAATGCTGCATCCGGTGTCACTTACACTGATGTCATTAAAATATAAAAACCATCTATCAAAGAAAGGAATTTTGAAATGGCTGAATTTTCTAAACTTTATTTGACCAAGCGTGGTCAGGCGTTGGTTGCAAAGATCATGGCAGGTGCAACCAACATTCAGTTCACCAAGGTCAGCACTTCTTCTAAGGTGTATGCAGAAAGCGCACTGGAAGCCCTGACTGCCCTGGAAAATGTGCAGCAGACCAACAATGTCACCAAGGTGACTATTTCCAACAACACCAGCGTCCGTGTGGAAACGGCATTCACCAATGAAAAGCTGACCGCTGGCTATTATCTCCGTTGCCTGGGTCTGTATGCAAAAGACCCGGATCTGGGTGAAATCCTGTATGCGGTGTGCGTGGAAACTTCCGGTCTGTGCTATATGCCTGCATACAACGGTGTTACTGTATCCAGCGCATACATCCAGCTTTACACCACCGTGGGCAACAGTGACAACGTGAACCTGGCTGTCTATTCCGGTGCATACGCAACCGTTGAGGACATCAGCGCAATGGAAGCTGAAATTGCTGACCTTCGTGCCTATGTGGGCTACACGGACGGTGACATTTACGGCGTGGAAGTGGACTTTGCCAACAAGAAGTTCACCCGCCTTGCTGGTGCTGTGGGCATGGCTGGTGGTGAGCCGTTCGACAAGGTTCGTGCAATGGGTGGCAGAAAACGCTGCAACCTGACGGATGACGGTGTTGTGGTTGCCTATCAGGGTGATCCGGCATTCAGTTCTTCCGGTGTTCTGACCCAGGCTGCAACCGTGGGTGATACCACCTACCCGGTGGGAACCAAGGTGCAGGTCATGGTGGAACAGCCGAAATTCTACTACAAAGTGGTTCCCATGGTGCTGGAACGCACTTCTGACACTGCTGATCAGGGTTGGAAAACCCGCAAAGTCCGCTACTACATTTCTGATACCCCCAAGGCTGGCTTCAAGGTGCATCCGCAGTTCATCTGCAATGGCAAGGAAAATGACTACATCTACAAGTCCGCTTATGAAGGCTGCCTGTGGGACAAGTCCGCTGCTGCCTACATCATGGATGATGCCCAGGTTGCAGACTTTGCCAATGACATGCTTTCCAGCATTGCCAATGCACAGCCTGCATCCGGCAAGACCCAGAACCTGACCCGTGCCAACACCCGCAAACTTGCCCAGAACCGTGGTCATGGTTGGGAACAGCAGTATGCAGCTGTTCTGGCTGGCACTCAGCTTCTGATGCTGATCGAATATGGCAACTTCAACAGTCAGAACAACATTGGTGCAGGTGTCACCAATAAGCCTTGGCTGGAAGATGGTGTCAACTACTCTGAACTGACCGGTGCAACCGTAAACCTGGGCAATGCGTCCGGTGCTGTCACCAATGCCAACGGCTACAACGTGGTGTCCTATCGTGGTGAAGAAAACCTGTGGGGCAACATCTGGAAGTGGGAAGATGGTCTGAACATCAAGAACCCTTCCACCTTTGCTGCTGATGACGGTCAGGTTGGTGTCCTGTACGCAGCTGATCACGGCTTTGCTGATGACACCGGTGCTGCACCGTATGAGGACACCGGCATCCGTGTTCCTTATGTCAGCTGGTCTTACATCAGTGCATTCGGCTATTCTGAAGCCTATGACTGGCTGTTTGTCGGCGTGGAAGGTAAGGGCAACAGTTCCGTTCCTGTTGGTGACTGTGTTCAGAACGTCAATCCTGGTTGGCGCGTTGCTCACTCGGGCGCGAGTTGGAATTATGGCGCGGGTGCCGGTGTCTTTTGTCTGAATCTGGATGGTTCGGCGGGTAGGCGGAGTCGTGATATCTCCGGGCGGTCGGTGTATATCCCTTCTCGCAAGAAGGAACTTGACGATGCTGCCTAAAACAGCATAACCCAAGACTTAGGTGAAAGAATTTAGCTTACGAATTAGATCAAAGACCGTGAAGGATAATGGTACATCGTGCAAAAACCAAAAAAACCATTTGGCACGTTGCTAAATCGGGCACGAATTGGAATAATGGCACGAATACCAGTGTCTTTTATCTGAATCTGAATAATTCGGCAGGTAATCGGAATCGTAATATCTCCAGGCAGTCAGTACATGCACTAAAAACACCCACCTGTGGGAACATCTTCAGGTGGGTGTATCTTTTTTATCGTGGGTATAGTTCGGCTATATCCGTTTTTTTTGAACTGCAATCCTTTCACCGTGCCACTTGGCAAAACATTCAAAAATTCAATAGGCTGTTTTGGTAAACTGCCCAAACAGGCAGGTTGAAGAATCGGCTTTAGTGCATACAAAGGTAATGATGTGAAACGCTATGGACATTTGTTTGAAAAGATCGTATCAATGAAAAACCTGTTCCGGGCATACAAGAATGCCAAGAAAGGAAAAGGTTGGTACAAAGAAGTAAAGGAAATAGAAAAGAATCCGTGGTATTACCTGGGATTGCTTCAGGAAATGATGCTGACCCACAACTATCACACTTCTGAATATGAAACCTTCTTCCGTAAGGAAGGAAAGAAAGTCCGTGAAATCTACAAGCTGCCATTCTTCCCTGATCGGATCGCACAATGGGCAATCCTTCAGGTCATTGAACCACAGCTGCTGTCATACTTCACGGATGATACTTATTCAGCCATACCAAACAAGGGCATTCATGCAGCATTCAGAAAACTGAGAAATGCAGTTGACACCGTGCCGGATGAAATGACCTACTGCTGCAAAATCGACTGCCGGAAGTTCTATCCAAGTATTGACCACGACATCCTGAAAGCAAAGTACAGGAAGAAATACAAGGATCCGTTCCTTCTGGAACTGATTGATGAAATCATTGACAGCATCAGCACCTGTCCTGCAACAGATGAAAATATTGCGTTCTACATCTCAAGAGGAAAGCCGGTCAATGTGATCACCATCAACGGTGAACAGTTCATTGAAGATGTCGGCATTCCAATAGGCAACTACTTTTCACAGTATGATGGGAACTTCTACCTGTCAGACTTTGACCATTTCATGAAAGAAGTTGTCCATGTCAAGCACTATTACAGATACATGGATGACATCTGTGTCTTTGCAGACAGCAAAGAAGAACTTCACAGAATCCTTGCTATCATGGGGAACTACCTGAACACTGAACTGAATCTGAGGATCAAAGACAACTATCAGATCTTCCCCACGTTCATCCGTGGTGTTGATTTTGTCGGCTATCGGATATTTAGACACTACACACTTCTGAGGAAATCCACTGCTGAACAGATGAAGCAGAAGATGACTGCAATCAGAATCAAGGTGGAAGCCGGTCAGGAAATGAACTATTCAGAATGGTGTTCAATCAATTCCTATCAAGGCTGGTTGAAATACTGTGACAGCAACCGTCTTAGTGAAAAGTATATTGATCCGCTGCTTCCGTATGCGGACAGCTATTATAAAATACACGTCAAGAAAGGTGGAAAAAACAATGAAAAATCATGGAACTGTCAGAAGTTGTGTGCAGCCTAAAGCCGTTGAAATTGATGACTTCAGCGTCTGGGTTGCGTCCAACATCAAGCCGGTCACTGAAGCCGGTACGGACGAACAGCCTGGGTTCAGCGGTTATGAATACACCCTGACCCAGTACGACAAGGACGAGTATATCAAGCTTCTGGATGGCAAGAACACGTCCCTGGAAACCCAGATCACGGACACCCAGATTGCCCTGTGTGAAGTCTATGAACTGATGGCGTAATGCAGAAAGGAAGGTGAACCAATATGGCAAAGGTGTATGCAGATCTGATCCGCAAGGGTATCAAGACCATTGATGATGTGCCGGACAAGCTGAAGGATGCAGTTCAGGCACTTCTGGACGGTGGCAACTGATGTTTCATCAGCTGATCATAAAAATTTTATTCGGAAAGGATGTGAACACAATGGCAGTCATCTATGCAACTTTGATCATCAAAGGCAAAAAGACTTTTGCTGATGTCCCTGACAAGATCAAGGACAAGGTGAAGGAAGTCCTGATTGACCTGGATTGCCCTGAACTGGCTGAGTAAACAGCAAGACAGGGAAACTATCAGGTAACACACAAAAACCCTTATATGGGCTTATATGAAGCCCACAGAGGGCAAAACAACAAGGTGAACATGAACGGCACTGTGATCTGATGATTGCAGTGCCGTTCTGTGTGTTCACAGACAATGAAAAGGAAGGTGCAATATGAAATATGATTTTATGGTGATCATTGGGATTGTTGGCAGCTTCGTTGCTTCCTTGTTTGGGGGGTGGGATTCTGCTTTGACTACGTTACTTATTTTCATGGGTGTTGACTACATCACCGGTCTGATCGTGGCAGGTGTTTTTCACAACAGCGGAAAGTCCAAGACCGGCGCACTGGAAAGCCGTGCCGGATGGAAGGGACTTTGCAGAAAGGGCATGACCCTTTTGATGGTGCTGATCGCTTGCAGACTGGATCTTGTCATGGGAACCAGCTTTGTCCGTGACGCTGTGGTCATTGCCTACATTGTGAATGAGTGCATCAGCATCATTGAAAATGCCGGTCTGATGGGACTGCCGATTCCGGCAGCACTGACCAAGGCTATTGATGTGCTGAAGCAGAAGTCTGAAAAGGAAGGTGACTGATATGGGAAATTCAGGACTGATCTGCTACACCAAACTGTCACCAAACCATTCCGGTCAGCGCACCCATGCCATTGACCGGATCACCCCGCACTGTGTTGTTGGGCAGCTGTCCTGTGAAACCATCTGTGACTGCTTCCCGGCAGGAAGGAACGCAAGTTGCAACTATGGCATTGGTAAGGACGGACGCATTTCCTTGTGTGTTGAGGAAAAGAACCGTTCCTGGTGCAGTTCCAGCAACACCAATGACCAGCGGGCTGTGACCATCGAATGTGCTTCTGACAAGTCTGAACCCTACGCTATGACCACCGCTGTGTATGCGTCCCTGGTCAAGCTGTGTGTGGACATCTGCAAGCGTAACGGCAAGAAGAAACTGTTGTGGTTTGGGGATAAGGCAAAGACCCTTGCCTATAACCCGGCAGCGGATGAAATGGTCATCACCGTTCATCGCTGGTTTGCAAACAAGTCTTGCCCTGGTGACTGGCTTTATAGCAGACTGGGTGATCTGGCTGCACAGGTCACAGCACAACTTAGTGGATCCAATGGAATGTCTGGATCTGCTGGATTCCCTGCAACCCCCTTTCAGGTTAGGGTCATCGTTTCTGACCTGAATATCCGCAAGCAGCCGTGCATGGGAAACAACACCACCGGCAAGTATACCGGCAAGGGTGTGTTCACTATCGTGGAAGTCAAAGATGGATGGGGAAAGCTGAAATCCGCTGCTGGCTGGATCTGGCTGAAGAATAGCAACTACTGCACGGTTCTGAACACCGTGGGTTAAAAAAGAAAGAGAGGACACAATGTTCAATCACAAAATTTCTACTGGCACTCTGGCACGGACTGCCGTGCTGCTTCTGGCACTGACCAATCAGGTGCTGTCTGCCCTTGGCAAGCCGGTTCTGCCTATCGAAAGTCAGACGGTGGAACAGCTGGTCACAGCTGGCATCACCACTGTCACGGCACTGATCAGCTGGTGGAACAACAACAGCTTCACCGCTGCTGCAATCCAGGCAGATGCAGAACTGGAACGCCTGAAGAATCAGGTTCACTGATCTGCACGTTTGATGTCTGTGCCGTGTTTCTAATTTGTTACTAAATACCACCGAAACGCACCGATTCACGGCAACTGAAACACTGAACTTTTTCAGTGTTTTCAGGCGGTGTGCGGTGTGTACAAGATAGCAAATTTATGGTACAATAAATACAAAATTTTGCAAAAGGAAGAGAACGCTATGGAGATCGAACGCAAATGGATGGTGACCGGCTGGCCGGAGGGGCTGCCCCTTGAGGAGGAATTCACCATGCGGCAGGGCTATATCAGCGTGCAGCCCACGGTGCGCATCCGGGAGGAAGCACTGACCGGCGGCAGTACCGACTATATCCTCTGCTTCAAGTCCGCAGGGGGCTTGGCGCGGGAGGAGATCGAGCGCAGCATCGATAAAGACTTGTTTGTGCAGCTGGAAGAGAAGATCATCGGCAAGCCCCTGATCAAAAAGGTGCGCCGGAGCTACCGTCTGCCGGACGGCGCGGTGCTGGAGGTGAACCATGTGGACGAGGGCCTGCCCACAGCGTTCTGGTACGCCGAGGTGGAGTACCCCACGGTGGAAGCCGCGCTCCGCTGGCAGCCGGAAGCCTGCGGCCTTGCGGCATACCTCAACGATGAAGTAACGAACCAGCCCGGCCAGAGCATGGGCGCATACTGGGCACAAACCAGAGGATAACGCCGACAATACTGTGAAGGGAATGACTGTTTACGAAAAAGATCAAGCTGAAACTGGAGCTCCAGTATAACTCGCCGGTGATCCTTACCTTTTTTCTGCTGTCCATGCTGGTGCTGCTGGCAGACGGCTGGACGAACGGCTGGAGCACCATGAACCTTTTCTGCGTGTACCGCTCCTCGTGGCGGGACCCACTGGGCTACATCCGGCTGTTCGGCCATGTGCTGGGCCATGCCAACTGGGAGCATTTTCTCAATAATATGCTGCTGCTGTTGGTAGTGGGCCCGCCCATGGAGGAAAAATACGGCAGCATCCCGCTGCTCAAGGGCATTTTGTTCACTGCGCTGGTCACCGGTGTGCTGCAATGCATCCTGTTCCCCCACACGGGGCTGCTGGGTGCGTCCGGCATCGTGTTCATGCTCATCATGCTGTCCTCACTGGCAGGCTTTTCCGGCGGCATCCCGGTCACCATGCTGCTGGTGGCGGCGCTGTATTTCGGCCAGCAGGTGTATGATATCATCTTTGTGCACGATAACGTGGCAAACTTTATGCACATCGTAGGCGGCCTGTGCGGTACCGCCTTCGGTTATTACTGTGCCCTCCACCGCCGCCCTGCGCGCAGCCGTAGATAAAAGAGAAGAATTATGGATAAAAACGGGATACCGGAACGTCTGCGGACGCTCCGGTATCCCGTTTATACAAGAAAGAAAAATAATGAGTGCGACAAACTGGAATTTGTTTACTGTTTCTTATCATTGAAGTAAATGATAAATGCTCCCATCACGGCAACAGCAAGAATAACGCCCCACTCTGGTGCATTGACCCAATTTGCAAAGATGGCACCACTTATATACCCAACAATTACGGTTACGATCATTGCTAAAATCGCTTTCCCCATACAATCACGCTCCTCGTCAAATTCCGATTTGTTGAACTAAGTCGAGTATACCATACCAGCCAATGAAAGAATACCCCTCTAGGGGAGAATTGGCTGAAAAAAGCGTTCAAAGCGCTCCGCAGAGCACTTCAAACGCGAACGATAAAAATATTATTTCCATCCCCGGTCGGTGGGGTCCAGCATCCCGGCGGCGGAATACACCAGTGCGTTGCAGATGGCGGCGGCAACATTGCTGCCGCCCTTGCGTCCCATGGCAACGATGGCGGGTACACCGTGGGCGGCGCACACCTCAAACAGCCGCTCCTTGCTCTCCACAACGTTCACAAAGCCCACCGGCACCCCGATGACCAGCGCAGGGCGCAGCCCGGCGGTTTCGATCAGGTCAGCAATGGTCAATAGCGCCGTGGGTGCATTGCCCACCGCAAGGATGGCACCGGGATGCTCGGCGGCGGCTCTTTGCATGGACGCCACCGCCCGGGTGGTGCCGTTGGCCTTTGCCAGCGCGGCTACCTCCGGGTCTGCCATGTAGCACAGTGCCGTGCCGCCCAGCCGCGCAAGGCCCGGCTTCGTAATGCCGGAAAGCGCCATGTTGGTGTCGGTAACGATGGGCGCAGCGCCTTGCAGTGCCGTCACGCCTGCCGCCACCGCGCCGGGTGTAAAGCGCAGGTTGCGGGCGTAGTCGAAATCTGCGGTGGTGTGGATCACCCGCTTGACCACGGCGGCAGTCTCCGGCGGCGGGGTCAGACCCATTGCGTCCAGCTCTGCGGTGATAATAGAAAGGCTCGTCCGCTCAATATCGGCGGGCAGATGATGCTGTGGGATCATACGGAGCTCCTCCTTTCCAGTCCCATGGCGGCGTACAGGGCGTTCATGTCCAGCGCCCGGCGCACGCCATTGGCCAACAGGTCAAACTGCTGCTGCCGGTACTCCTGCATGGAGAGCAGCGGTGCATCGGCAGGGGAGATGCCCTTGCGGCTGCACAGCAGCTGCACCAGCTTTTCGGTCAGTTCCCCGGTATCAAACAGCCCATGCAGATAAGTGCCCGCCACGTTGTCCTTTACACAGCCCTCGGCGCTGCCGTCTGCAAGGCGGCAGAAGGGCACGCCCTGCACAGCGGTGCGCCCGGTATGGATCTGGTAACCGGTCAGCGCTGCCCCCGCCAGCTGCGGCGCAGTAACAGTGGCGGTGTCCTGTGTGCGGTGCTTTGCGTCCGTAAACACGGTCCGGGTGGGCAGCAGCCCCAGCCCGCGCACGGTCTGGCTGCGTCCGCTCTCAGTGCCCTCGGGGTCGGCAAGGGTCTCGCCCAGCATCTGGTAACCGCCGCACACGCCCAGCACCGGCGTGCCGGAAGCCGCCAGTTTTTGCACTGCACTTTCCAGCCCGCACTGCCGCAGCCAGAGCAGGTCATCTATGGTGTTTTTTGTGCCCGGCAGAATGACCACATCCGGCGCACCCAGCTGCCGGGGGCTTTGCACATACCGCACGCTCAGCAGCGGGTGCTGTTCCAGCGGCATGAAATCCGTAAAATTGGAGATATGCGGCAGCCGCAGAATGGCAGCATCCAGCGGCTTGACGGCGCTGCTGCTTTCCAGCCGGGAGGAGAGGGAGTCCTCGTCCTCAATATCCACCCGCAGGTAGGGCACAACGCCCAGCACGGGCAGATGGGTCTTTTCCTCCAGCATGGTAAGGCCGGGTTTCAGGATGGCGGCATCGCCCCGGAATTTGTTGATGACCAGCCCCTTGATGCGTGCCCGCTCGGCGGGTTCCAGCAGTTCCACCGTGCCGTATAGCTGCGCAAACACACCGCCCCGGTCGATATCGCCAGCCAGCAGCACCGGTGCATCCACCAGCTTTGCCAGACCCATGTTGACGATATCGTCCGCTTTCAGGTTGATCTCTGCCGGGCTGCCTGCGCCCTCAATAACGATGATATCCACCTCTTCGGCCAGACTATTGTATGCGGCTAAAATATCCGGGATCAGGCTCTTTTTCAGCTTGAAATAGGCGGCTGCGGGCATCTGTCCGCGCACCTCGCCGTTCACGATGACCTGACTGCCCACATCGCTGCTGGGTTTGAGCAGAATGGGATTCATGCGCACATCCGGTTCCATGCCGGCAGCCTGTGCCTGCACCACCTGTGCCCGGCCCATTTCCAGCCCGTCCCGGGTGACAAAGCTGTTCAGCGCCATGTTCTGGCTTTTAAAGGGGGCTACCCGGTAGCCGTCCTGTGCAAAAATACGGCACAGCGCGGTGCACAGCAGGCTTTTGCCCGCCCCGCTCATCGTGCCCTGTACCATGATACATTTTGCCCGGCTCATGCAAGCACCTCCTGTAAGGCTTTTATAAGCTGCTGGTTTTCCGGCGCGGTGCGCACGGCAGTGCGGTACCAGCTGCCGTCCAGCCCGGGGTAGTTGCCGCAGCTGCGCAGCACGATACCGCGCTGCCGCAGGATGTCGCCTAGCGTTTCCGATGCCTGAAACAGCAGATAATTCGCGCTGCCATCCAGCACCCGCAGCCCCAGCGCACGCAAGCCGTCCCGCAAAACAGGACGCTGCTGCGCAATAAGCGCCTGCACCCGGGTTACATAAGCAGTCTCGTCCAGCGCCGCCAGCCCCGCCGCCTGTGCAAGGCTGGAGACAGCCCACGGCTGCCCGGCTGTCTGCATTTTCTCCAGCAGAGCGGTGTTGCTGCACAGGCAGTAGCCCAGCCGCACCCCGGCCATGCCGTACAGCTTTGTAAAGGCTTTCAGGATGATGAGGTTCGGGCTTGCCAGAAGCTTTTTGGCAGACAGCACCTCACTTTCCGGCAAAAAGTCCAGAAAGCACTCGTCTACTACCAGCAGTGCACTGCAAGCTTCGCACCGGCGCAGCAGCGCTTCCACCAGCGGCAGCGGCGTCAGCTGCCCGGTGGGGTTGTTGGGCTGACAGAGGAATACCATGTCGGTGTCCTCGTCCACTGCGGAAACAAACGCTTCTGTCACCGCAAAATCTTCTTTTTCCTGCAGAAAATGCCGCCGGACGGTGCAGCCTGCCGTTTCCAGCGCGGCGGCATACTCCGCAAAGGTAGGGGCGGGCAGCAGCGCCGTGCGGGGCTTTGCCGCCCACACCAGACGGAAGATGAGGTCTGCCGCGCCGTTGCCGCAGAGGATGTGCTCCATGGGCACCTTCTCGTGCACTGCCAGCTTTGCCCGCAAAGCGCGGCAGAGAGGGTCGGGGTAGCGGTCGGCGGTGGCAAGCGCGGCAGTAATGGCCTTTGCCACCCCCTCCGGCAATCCCAGCGGGCTGACATTTGCCGAAAAGTCCAGCGCGTCCTGTCCGTACTGCGCCCGGTAACCGGCCCAGTCGCCGCCATGTACCAGCTGCATCATAAAATACCTCGTATCAATAGCCCAAGCGCCAGCGCCAGCAGGCTTTCGGCGTACATCATGCGGTCCGCGCGGCGGATATCCTCCGGCTCAATGGGACGCACGGCATCGCCGATGGTGGGCTTAGGGTAGTATTCACCAAAATAATAGGCGGGCCCGGCCAGCTGCACGTTCAGTGCACCGGCGCAGGCGCTTTCGGTCTGGGCGCTGTTGGGGCTGGCGTGATTGCGCCTGTCCCGCCGCCAGATACGCCACGCGCTGCGGGCATCGTTGCCGGTCAGGGCGGCAGCGGCTACCCACAGCAGGGCGGCAATGCGGCTGGGCAGGTAGTTGGCAATATCATCCAGCTTTGCCGCTGCACGGCCAAAATAGAGATACTGCGTGTTTTTATAGCCCACCATGCTGTCCATGGTGTTGATGGCTTTATAAGTAAGTGCCAGAGGTGCGCCGCCCAGCAGCATATACAACAGCGGTGCGATCACCCCGTCGCTGGCGTTTTCGGCAACCGTTTCCACAGCCGCCTTGGTCACGCCCTCGGCGGTCAGCGCTGCGGTATCTCGTCCCACGATGCGGCTCACGGCAATGCGGGCGGCAGGCAGGTCGGGCTTTGTCAGCTCCCGGTAAACGTTCATGCTCTCCTGCACAAGCCCCTTTGCCGCCAGTGCCTGTCCGCACCAGAACATCTGCACTGCCAGTCCCAGCAGCGGGTGCAGGGCGGCGGCTCCCATGCAGACAAGGCTTGCAAGCGCAAAGGTGCCCACCGGTAAGCAAAAGGCCAAGATGCGCCCGCCCCAAAGCTCACCCTTTGGCGTTTTGGGCAGGCGGGCACGCAGCCCTTTTTCCAGCGCAGAGATGGCCTTGCCCATGTACACTACCGGATGCGGCAGCCACGCAGGGTCGCCGAAAACGGCATCCAGCACAAAACCGCCCAGTACCGCGTAGCCGATCATTCCCGCGCCTCCTTCGTGTACTGCACGGTTTTTATCAAATGCAGTACCCGCTTTGCCGCCCAGTCCTTAGCGTCCAGCACAAAGCCGCCGGCGTTGGGGGCGCACCATTCGTAGTAATCCTTGTGGGGCAGGGCATAGCGCTCCATGGCAGCCATCTGGGTGCCGCCGTGGGCTAAGATGACCAGCATCTCCTCGCCATCCGCAAGGCTTTTATCCACCAGCGCAGAAAAGGCCGCGCAGATACGCTCACAAAAAGCAGCCTTGGTCTCGCCGTCCGGGCAGGGGCTTTCGCAGTTGGCGGCTACCCATGCAAGGTAGTCCGGGTCGTGTTCCATTTCAATATAGTTTCTCCCCTCAAAGCTGCCAAAGCACATCTCCTTCAGGTCGTCTATCTCCACGAGCCTTGCGCCCGGAAACAGCACCTCGGCGGTCTGCCGGGTGCGGCAAAGGGGAGTGATGTACACGGTCTTGGGGGAAATGTCTGCCCGGCACAGCATAGCGCGCCCGGCGGCAGAAAGCGGGATATCCCGCTGCCCCTGATAGCGCTTTTCGGCGTTGTATTCGGTCAAGCCGTGACGCAATAAATAAATCAGCATTCCGGCAATTCTCCTTTCAAAACGGTGGGGATGCCGCAGAACATCTGCACCACGCACGTAGCGCGTGTCGCCAGCAGACAGGCAAGCCGTCCGGCGTTTTCCCGCGCGGCACGCTCTGCAGGGTCTATGGGCACCACACCGCCGCCCACCTCAGTGGACAGTACGATATCATAAGCGGATAATTTGTCCGCAAGTTTCTCAAGTTCAGCGTTGTTTTTGCACCCAGCGGCAAGCTGCTGCACGTCTGCAATGCAGCGGCCGGACAGGGTGCGGGCAAAGGTGCGTTTGCCGCTGTAAAGCGGCCCGGTAATAAAAATCATAACAGCCCTCCCCATTGGCAGGCGCACAGCGCCGCCAGCATCCAAAGCTCAGTCTTTTGCAAAAACCACCCGGCCAGATCGCCGGTAATGCCGCCCAACTGCTGCACGGCTACATGGTGATACCACAAAAACAGCAAAATTGCAGCTGCTGCCAGTGCCCCGCCGCCTAAAGCCAGTAACACACCGCAAAGCAGCACTGCCAGCACTGCCAGCACATTGCGCACAGCGGTGCGGTCGGCGGCAGTGGCAAAGGTGTGGGCAAGACCGGTGTTTTTCGCCATGGGAAAGGCCGACACCGCAAGGCCGGAGAACGCCCGCTCCAAAACCAGCGCCAGCGTCCACAGCGCGCCCACCCGGGGGGTGAACTGCACACAGGCGGCAAGACAGAGGTAAGCCGCAAAATAGCTGCACAGCCGGATGACCGCAAAGGCACCGCAGTGCGGATCTTTTAAAATTTCCAGCTTCTTTTCCCGGTCACCGTAGCTGGCAAGGGCGTCACAGGTGTCGGCGTAGCCGTCCAGATGGATGCCGCCGGTCACCCACACCGGCACAAGGCAGAACCCTGCCGCCCGCGCTGGTGCGGGCAGGGGCAGCACCCCGCACACGAACCACAGCACCCCGCATAAAAGCCCCACCAGCGGGAAAGCGCACAGCGCATACCGCATATTCTTTTCGTTCCACGCAAACTGCGGCACCGGCACCGCCGAAAACATGGCAAAGGCCACCGCAATGGTCTGCAAAACGATCATTTTTCCACTCCTTTATAATAAACAGGGATGCCGCACACCACCCGCACTACGGCGTCTGCCCGGGCGGCAAGTGCGTTGTTCACCCGTGCCAGCGCCAGCAGATAGCGGTCGGTATCCCCGGCATAGTCCGCGCCGCCGCTGAATACCTCGTTGGAAACAACGATCAAGTTTTCGCACTGCGCGGCAAGGCTCTCCAGCCCCTGCAAAATGTGCTCGGCGGCGGCATCGCCCGCCCCGGCGGGGTCGTACAGCTCGTTGGCGGTCAGGTTGCCCAAGTCCTCCAGCAGTGCTGTGCCCCGGTGCGGCAGACACACAGCATCCAGATACAGCGGGCACTCGATGGTGGTAAACTGTTTTGCAGCGCGCATTTTGTGGTGCTTTTCCACCCGGGAAGCGCACTCGGCATCCCACACCTGCATGGTAGCCAGATAGTACCGCGGCAAACCGCAGCGCAGCACAAGGGCTTCGGCGTATTCGCTTTTGCCGCTGGCAGCGCCGCCCAGTACCAGCGTCAGCATTGGGGCGTATACGGCGCAATGCCGCCCTCCGCAAAGGAATAGCACCCCTCGTACACCGCCAGCGCCATGTCCCACAGCGGGATGCTGGCCACTGCGCCGGTGCCTTCGCCCAGATGCAGCCCGGCGGTGAGCAGGGGCGTTTTGCCCAGCGCTTCCAGCACCAGCCGGGCGGCGGGCTCGGTGGAGCAGTGACTGGCAAACACGGCCTTTGCCGCAGCCGGGCACAGCCGCACGGCGCACAGCGCCGCCACCCCGCTGATAAACCCATCCATCAGCACTGGCACACCCGCCAGCGCCCCGCCCAGAAACATCCCGCACAGCCCGGCGATATCAAAACCGCCCAGCTTGCTCAGTACGTCCAAGGCGTCATCAGAGTCGGGATTGTTGCAGGCAATACCCCGCCGGATGGCGTCCACCTTGCGGGCAAGCCCTGCATCGGAAAGCCCCGCACCGCGCCCGGTCATGGTCTGCACCGGCTGTGCCAGCAGCACGGCGGCTACGGCGCTGGAGGTGGTGGTGTTGCCAATGCCCATCTCGCCGGTAGCCACCAGCCCGTAGCCCTCGGCGGCAAGCTGCCGGGTCAGGGCGATGCCCCGGCCAATGACCTCCACCGCTTCGGCGCGGGTCATGGCGGGGCCCTTGGTAAAGTCCGCAGTTCCGGCAGCAATGCGGTGGTCCAGCACGCCGGGCACCGGTGCACCGGCGATGCCCATATCCACCGGCAGCACATCGCAGTGCGCCGCCTGCGCCATCCGGCAGACGCTGGTGCGCCGCGCGGCAAGGTTCTCGGCTACGGCGCGGGTCACACTTTGATCGGTCTGGCTTATGCCCTGCGCTACCACGCCGTTGTCCGCGCAGAGCACCGCCACCGCCCGGCGGGAAAAATCAAACTGTGCCTTGCCGGTCAGCGCGGCGGCATCTTCCAGCAGCGTTTCCAGCGCACCCAGCCCGCCCAAGGGCTTGGCAAGGCTTGCCCAGTGGGCGTGGGCGGCGGCGCGGGCGGCTTCGTCCGGCGGGGTGATGGCAGCAAGCAGCTGCATCAGTTCAGCTTCGGTCATTTTCGTCATCCTTTGTGTTTCAAAAAGTGCTGCGCCGTCTGCACAAAGCGGCGGGGCAGGGCAGTGCCCGCCCAGTAAAGATGCGGGAAACCGGCATACAAATGCGCGTTTGCAAAGCCGCATTCCCACTGCCTTTTTTCGGTTTTGCGTACAGAAAAGTCTGCACCATTCTCAGAGGAATCCCAGTGGTGGAATTCATGGATGGGAAACGCTTCTCCGGCGCGGAAAAGCATACTGTCGGCCTTTGCCGTCATAGCGGCATAGCCAAAGCGTACCAGCCGCCCGGCGTTGTGCCCGCTGCCCGGCAGCACACCCGCCATGGGGTAAACCTTGCCGTCCGTGCCTTCCAACGCCTGCCCTAGGTACAGAAAACCGCCGCACTCGGCAGCAGTGGGCAGACCCTCTTGCACGGCGTCCCGGATAGCAGCACGCAGGGCGCAGTTTTCGCTCAGCTGCCGGGCGTACAGCTCCGGGTAGCCCCCGGGCAGATACAGCCCGCCGATGTTTTCCGGCAGAGCGGCGTCCCGCAGCGGACTGAAAAACACAAGTTCCGCACCAGCATCCCGCAAGGCGTCCAGCGTTTCGGCGTAGGCAAAGCAGAAGGCTTCGTCCCGCGCTACAGCAATGCGGACGGCGGGTGCGCACGGTGCGGCAAGCAGCGGCGCAGCCGAGGCGGGGCGGTCGGTCAGCGCCGCCAGCTGTGCCCAGTCCAGTACAAGGGCATCAGCCAGCTGCTCTAACTTTTGTTGTAAGTCCATGATCTCCCCGGCGGTTTTCAGCCCAAGGTGACGGCTCTCAATGGCGCACCCCGGCAGATGGGGCAGATACCCCACCACCGGCAGACCGGCCTCGGCTTCCAGCATCGGGCGCAGCGTTTTGTACAAGGCTTCAGAGCAATCATTGAGCAGAATGCCCACGATATGGCTGGGTGTGCGGAACTGCAAAAGCCCCCGCAGCTCGGCGGCAAGGGTGATGCTTGCCCCCTTTGGCTGCACCACCAGCAGCACCGGCAGTGCCAGCGTGTCGGCCAGTTCCCATGCGCTTGCGCGGGTGGTCAGCCCCTGCCCATCGTAAAAGCCCATGGCACCCTCGCATACGGCAGCGCCGTGCCCAGCGGCATACAGGGCATAAAGTGTGCGCACCGTATCCGGGGCAGAGAGGTAGAGGTCTAAATTATGGCTTTCCACCCCCAGCGCGCTGCGGTGGAACATAGGGTCGATGTAGTCCGGACCGCATTTGAAGGCGCAGGGGTCAGCTCCGCGCCGCTGCAGCGCGGTCAGCACTGCACAGGTGACGGTGGTCTTGCCGCTGCCGGAGCGCGGCGCGGCGATGAGAAACTGCATCATGTCCGTGCCCCCGTAATGAGGAATACCGGGTTGTTGGCCATCAGCAGATGCAGACTGCCCGCCGCTTTTGTGCGGCTGACAGAAATCTGTGTCACCTCGGCGGCAAGGCCGTGGGCGGTCAGAGCAGCCACGGCGACGCTGAGTGTTTCCAGCGCAATGGCGGCGATGCACAGCCGCACGGCTGGATTTTTGTGCAGCACAGCGTTTATAACGGCATCCATATTGCCCTTTGTGCCGCCGATGAATACAGCATCCGGTGTAGGCAGTGCGTCCAAGGCTTCGGGCGCTTTACCCTCGATCACGGTCAGATTATAGGCTGCAAATTTCTCCCGGTTTTTCTGGATGAGCGCACAGGCTTTCGGGTCACACTCTACAGCATATACCCTGTCTCTTATACACATCTGACGCTGCCGACGACTTAATAGGTG
>ENA-OWXD01000036-OWXD01000036.1-human-gut-metagenome-genome-assembly--contig:-NODE-36-length-48637-cov-19.4303_pt1 | contig 48637 bp, 40 predicted proteins | sample MGYA00249244_ERZ652055 | MGnify/ENA primary metagenome ERZ652055 (study PRJEB26925, sample SAMN05827059) | human gut metagenome | biome: ENVO:2100002; feature: ENVO:00000062; material: ENVO:00002003...
ATGTTCTCTTTTGACACCAAAAGAGAACCAGAAAAGTGCCAGCGATTTCGACGCGCTGGAGCCACGAAAAAGGGGCTGCTCGCCCCTTTTAACCCCAAAGCAGAGGGCTGCACCGGAAAAAACTGAAGATTCACGCCTGTTCGGCGTGAAGATCTTTTAACCGTTTTTTCCGGCTCCGCCGATTTGCAGCCCCTCAGTCGCTGCGCGACAGCTCCCCCCGGGGGAGCAAGTGCTGCAGCTGCCGTTTCCCGTTACGACCCCTCCCGTGAAAATAGCGTTTGGAGCGCTCCGCAGAGCGCGACAAACGCGAAATTAAAAATAATTCTTCCGCTGAAAATGCCCAGCAACGACGACGACCGCCGCCAGTGGCGGAAACAGGGAGGAGTTGTTGGGGCAGCGGCCAGCAAGACGCGAGTGCCGCCCAAGGCACGATGCGGATGCTGGGTGCCGCAACCCGTAAGCAGTGGAGGGCATTTCAAATCATTAATTAGAGGAAACCCGAAAGTATATGAACCACTTAGGAGATTATGATGTCATCGTCATTGGCGCTGGCCATGCGGGCATCGAAGCCACCCACGCAGCTGCTGTGCTGGGCGCAAAAACGGCTGTCTTTACCATGAGTCTGGACGCTATCGGCAATATGCCCTGCAACCCCAGCATCGGCGGCACTGCCAAGGGCACGCTGGTGCGGGAGGTGGACGCGCTGGGCGGCGTGATGGGTCTGGCGGCAGACGCCACCTACCTGCAAAGCCGGATGCTGAATAAGGGCAAAGGCCCCGCCGTGCACGCGCTGCGGGTGCAGACCGACCGCCGCCGCTACAACGAATACATGAAGCACGCGCTGGAACAGACCCCTGGTCTGGCCATCCATCAGGCCGAGGTGGTGGCGCTGGAAGTGGAAAACGGTCATGTGAAGGGCGTTGTCACCCAGCTGCACGGCGAATACACCGCCAAGTGCGTGGTGCTTGCCACCGGTACGAACCTCGGCGGCAAAATATTCGTGGGCGATGCGTGGTATGCTTCCGGCCCGGACGGGATGCACGCCGCCAACGCCCTGACCGACAGCCTGAAAGCCGCCGGTCTGCCGCTGCGCCGGTTCAAGACCGGCACGCCCGCCCGGGTGCACCGCCGTAGCATTGATTTTTCCAAGCTGGAATGCCAGCCCGGCGACCCGGACAGCGAATTGCAGCCTTTCAGCTTTCTGACCGATGCACCCATGCACAACAAGGTGGAATGCTGGATCGCCTACACGAACCCTGAGACGCATAAAATCATTCTGGACAACATCCAGCGCAGCCCGCTGTACGGCGGCATGATCGAGGGTGTCGGCCCGCGCTACTGTCCCTCCATTGAGGATAAGGTGGTGCGCTTCTCCGGCAAGGACCGCCACCCGCTCTTTGTAGAGCCTTGCGGCGAGAACACCGAGGAAATGTATCTGCAGGGCGCGTCCAGCAGCCTGCCGGAGGATGTGCAGAACGCCTTCTACCACAGCATCAAGGGCTTTGAGCATCTGGAGATCATGCGCCCCGCCTACGCCATCGAGTACGACTGCGTAGACCCCACCAGTCTGGAAGCCACGCTGGAAAGCAAGGTGGTGCGGGGTCTGTACGGGGCAGGGCAGTTCAACGGCACCTCCGGCTACGAGGAAGCCGCCGCGCAGGGTCTGCTGGCGGGTCTGAACGCCGCCCGCAACGCGCTGGGTAAGGAGCAGCTGGTGCTGCCCCGGCACACCAGCTATCTGGGCACGCTGGTGGACGACCTTGTGACCAAGGGCGTCATGGACCCCTACCGCATGATGACCAGCCGCAGCGAGTACCGGCTGACCCTGCGGCAGGATAACGCCGACCAGCGCCTGACCCCCATCGGCAGGGAATACGGCCTTGTGCAGGATGACCGCTGGGCAAAGTACCAGCACACCCAGAATATTTTGGAAGCCGAGCGCCGCCGCCTGCACGAAGCGCATCTGCGCACCGCAGACCTGCGCGCCGCCATGGAAGCCGCCGGTCTTGCCCCCGCCGCCGAGGGCGGCATTGCCGAGGAGCTGCTGCGCCGCCCCGAGATCAGCTACCCGCTGGTGGCGGGCATCATCGGCTGGGGAGAGGAGATCACCCCCATGCTGGCGGAGCGGCTGGAGACGGAGATCAAGTACGCCGGTTACATCGCCCGACAGGACCGGATGATCCGGGAGGTGGCACGCCACGAAAAGACCCTCATCCCGGAGGATTTCGAGTATGCCGCCCTGACCGGCCTGACGCTGGAAGCCCGGGAAAAGCTTGCCCGCATCCGTCCCCGCAATCTGGGGCAGGCGGGGCGCATCCCCGGCGTTTCGCCCTCCGATGTGGCGCAGCTGAGCATCGCACTGGCAGGGAAACAACAAAAATAATACGAAATTGCGATAAAATAAACGATTGTGCTACCCCAACCACCCGACAGAAAGGACAACACCAATGATCGACAAACAGCGTCTGGAAGCAAAATGTTCCACATGGAACATCACCCTTACCGGCACCCAGCTGGATCAGCTGGACGCCTTTGCCCAGATCCTTGTAGACTATAACCAGAAGGTCAACCTGACCGCCATCACCGACCCGGAGGGCATCGAGGACAAACATTTCCTTGACAGCCTGCTGTTTGCCAGCCAGCCGGAGGTAGCCGGGCGCATGGTGGACGTGGGTGCCGGGGCGGGCTTTCCGGGCATCGTGACCAAGATCTTCAAGCCGGAGCTGGAACTGACCCTCATGGAGCCCACCGGCAAGCGGGTGGAGTTTTTGAAGTACGCCTGCGCCCAGCTGGGGCTGACCGGGGTGGAGTTTGCCAAGGAGCGCGCCGAGGAAGCTGCCCGCAAGGTGTGGCGGGAGCAGTTCGACCTTGCTTCTGCCCGCGCCGTGGCAGCCCTGCCCATGCTGGCAGAGTACTGCCTGCCGCTGGTAAAAGTGGGCGGCAACTTCCTTGCTATGAAGGGCGCATCCGGGGAAGAGGAGCTGACCGCTGCCCGGGGTGCTATCAAAAAGCTGGGCGGCGAGTACCGCGAGACCCGCACTTTGCACCTGCCCGGCGGCGACACCCGCACGCTGATTTTGTGCAAAAAGATTTCGCAAACTCCGACAGCATACCCCAGAAACGGCGGTAAAATTGCAAAAAGTCCGCTGAAATAACGCATAACTTGACGCAACCTGTAAGACCCTGCCGAACGAAATTTCTGGCGGGGTCTTTCTTTGTGTGCTACACTGGGGCTGAACAGGTTTTCCACGATTTCCCGGAGAAATGTGGAAAAACCGAAGGTTTATTTTACAGGAAAGGGGCAGCATCATGTTTGAACGCAAGAAACCGTCCGGGAAATTACTCTCTCTGCCCATCGACCAGATCCACCCGTCGCCTTTTCAGGCACGGAAAAGCTTTGACGAGCAGGAGCTGACGGCGCTGGCGCAGAGCATCCGGGAAAACGGTCTGCTCCAGCCGGTCACGGTGCGTAAAGTGGCAGAGGGCTACGAGCTGGTGGCAGGGGAGCGGCGGCTGCGCGCCTGCCAGCTGGCAAAGATGACCACCATCCCCGCCATCCTGTGCAGCTACGCCGACGACCGCACCGCTGCGCTGGGTCTGCTGGAAAACATCCAGCGCGCCGACCTGAACCCCTTTGAGCAGGCGCAGGGGCTGCGGGATGTGATGGTGCTGTGGGACTGCACCCAAGCCGAAGCCGCCAAGCGTCTGGGCATGGCGCAGCCCACCTTTGCCAACAAGCTGCGGCTGTTGCAGCTGACCGCAGACCAGCGGCAGTTCGTGCTGGACAACAACCTCACCGAGCGCCACGCCCGCGCGGTGCTGCGCCTGCCGGAGAACCGCCGCAGCGAAGCGCTGATCACCATCGCCAAGCGCCGCCTGAACGCCCGCCAAACCGACAGCTACATCGAGCAGCTGCTGAACAGCCCGCCCAAGCCCGGGCACCGCATCTCCATGGTGCGGGACGTGCGCATCTTTGTCAACACCATCGACCACGCCATCCGGCTGATGACCGACAACGGCGTGCCCGCCACTGCCCACCGGGAAGAGAAGGACGGCTACATCGAGTACACCGTCCGCATCCCCACCGCCGCCGCAGAGAAGTGAATTGTTCCATGTGGAACAGGGGAGGGAGCCTCTGGCGTGCCACCCACAAGCGTCCTCGCCCTCTCAGTCACCTGCGGTGCCAGCTCTCCCAAAGGGAGAGCCTCTGGCGAAACCGGAGACTTTGCAATTTACCCGATAACTTTCCCTCCATGCCAAAGGCCCCATCCCAGAGGGGGCTGTCTGCGCAGCAGACTGGGGGAGTTTCGGTAGATACCCCCTCAGTCACGGCTTACGCCGTGCCAGCTCCCCCAAGGGGACGCCTTTGCGCTATGCCGGAAACCTTATCGCCACCACCAAAAGCCGTCCCCTTGGACAGACTCTCCCCGGCCGGGGAGAGATGTCGCGTTAGCGACAGAGTGGGGAGCGGGTGGCATCGCCGCAGGCGATGACGGAAGGGGGTAATTTCCACTTTCCCACCCCCAAAAGTTAAAAATCCAGCTGAAAAACGCTCCAGATGGTTCAAAAAACAATTTGGATGTGTTATACTAGAAGCCAAGGTGCCTGCCGGACGGGGAAACCGGCGGGCACGACTGCGTGTTCCATGTGGAACAAATCTTTCCCCGGGAGGAAGAAAAGCGCGTGGCAAAAATTGTAGCGATCGCAAACCAGAAGGGCGGAGTGGGCAAAACCACCACCGCCGTCAACCTTTCGTCCTGCGTAGCGGCACTGGGCAAAAAGGTGCTTATCGTAGACCTTGACCCGCAGGGCAACACCACCACCGGCTATGGCATCCCAAAGCGCAGCGTGGAAGCGGGCACTTATGAGGTGCTCATCGGCAGGGCAACGGCGGCGCAGGCCATCCGGCACACCGAGTACCGCACCGATGTCATCGGCTCCAACACCCGGCTGGCCGGTGCCAGCTTGGAAATGATCGACCTGCCCGGCCGCGAGGGGCGTCTGCGCAAGGCGCTGGCTGAGGTGCAGAAGGACTACGACTTCATCTTTATCGACTGCCCGCCCAGTCTGGATCTGCTCACCCTCAACGGCCTGAGCGCCTGCGACAGTGTGCTGATCCCGGTGCAGTGCGAGTACTATGCGCTGGAAGGATTGTCGGAGCTTATCAGCACCCTCAAGACCATCCGCAAAAAGTATAACCCGTATCTGGATATCGAGGGCGTGGTGTTCACCATGTTCTCGCTGCGGTACAACCTGACCGTGCAGGTGGTGGAGCAGGTGCAGAAGTACTTCGGCTCCAAGGTGTACAAGACCACCATCCCGCGCTCCATCCGCATTTCGGAAGCGCCCAGCTACGGCCAGCCCATCAATTTCTACGAGCCGAAGGGCAAGGGCAGCGAAGCCTACATGGACTTGGCAATCGAATTTGTCAAGCACAACCGCCCGCAGGAACCTAAAAAGTCCCGCGCAAAGGCTGCACCCGCCGCAGAGCCGGCGAAAAACGCTCTGGAAGATTAAAACAGGGGGAACAAGGTAAACAATGGCAAGAGGAAAAGGAGGGCTCGGACGCGGGCTGGACAGTCTGTTTGAGGACGCAGCACCGGTCTTTGAGTCAGAGCACGCAGCGGTGGAAACGTTGCCGCTGCGCGAGATCGAGCCGGACCCCGACCAGCCCCGCAAGACCTTTGAGCAGGAGACCCTCAGCGAGCTGGCTGCCAGCATCGCCGAGCACGGCTTGTTGCAGCCCATCGCGGTGCGGCCAAGACCCATGGGTGGTTACAGCATCGTGGCAGGCGAGCGCCGCTGGCGCGCCTCCCGCATGGCGGGTCTTACCGAGGTACCGGTGGTCATCAAGGATGTGTCCGATGAGCAGGCCATGGAGCTGGCGCTGGTGGAGAATTTACAGCGCGAGGATCTGGACCCGGTGGAAGAAGCTGCCGGCATCCGGGAGTTGATGACCCGCTGCGACCTGACACAGGAGCAGGCCGCCCGCAAGCTGGGCAAGAGCCGCAGCGCACTGGCGAACAGCCTGCGTCTGCTCAACTTACCGGAAACGGTGCTGGAACTGCTGAAGAGCGGCTTTATCAATACCGGCCACGCCAAGGTGGTGCTGGGCTTGCCCACACCGGAACTGCAGGCCGAAGCCGCGCAGATCATCGCGGACAACCAGCTGAACGTCCGACAGGCCGAAGCGCTTTGCAAAAAGATGGCAAAGCCCGCCAAGGAGCCCCGCGAACCCGCACCCCGCGGCACTTTGCCGGTGGAGGTGGAAGAGAGCCTGAAACAGGTGCTGGGCAGCGAGGTGAACGTGGCCTACCACGGCGGCAAGGGCAAGCTGACGGTGCATTTTTACTCCGACGAGCAGCTGCGCGCCTTTGCAAACCTGCTGGGACAGTACCAGATGGAAACCGAATAATCATGCGATCCAAGGCGGGAACAGCCGCCTTTGAACGGCAGCGGAAAGCCGCAAGTGCACCGCTGCAAGCCCAATAGAGTTAAGGAGAGTCAATCATGCTGGATATCAAATTTGTCCGCGAGAACCCGGACGCCGTTAAGGAAAACATCAAAAAGAAGTTTCAGGATGCAAAGCTGCCGCTGGTGGACGAGGTCATCGAAAAGGATGCCAAGTACCGTGCAGCCCTGAAGGAAGTGGAGGCCCTGAAGGCCGCCCGCAACAAGCTGAGCAAGGCCAACGGCCCGCTGTTCGGTCAGCTGAAGAAGTGCACCGATGAGGCACAGAAGGCTGAGCTGCAGGCACAGATCGACGCCAACAACGCCGCCGTCAAGGCTGACGCCGACAAGATGGCAGAGCTGGAGAAGGAAGAGGAGGAACTGTCCGCCCGCATTCAGGAGATCATGTACTCCATTCCCCAGATGATCGACCCCAGCGTGCCCATCGGCCCGGACGATACCTATAACGTGGAAGCCCAGCGCTTCGGCGAGCCCGTTGTGCCGGATTTCCCCATCCCGTACCACACCGAGATCATGGAGAGCTTTGACGGCATCGATATGGACGCCGCAGGCCGTGTGGCCGGCAACGGCTTCTACTATCTGCTGGGCAACATTGCACGCCTGCACGAGGCTGTGCTGGCCTACGCCCGCGACTTTATGATCAACAAGGGCTTCACCTATGTCATCCCGCCCTTCATGATGCACGGCAACGTGGTGCAGGGCGTCATGTCCTTCCCCGAGATGGACGCCATGATGTACAAGATCGAGGGTGAGGACCTGTACCTCATCGGCACCAGCGAGCACACCATGATCGGCCGCTTCATCGACCAGACGCTGGACGAGAGCAAGATGCCCCTGACCCTGACCTCTTACAGCCCCTGCTTCCGCAAGGAGAAGGGCGCACACGGCATCGAGGAGCGCGGCATCTACCGTATCCACCAGTTCGAGAAGCAGGAGATGATCGTGGTCTGCCGCCCCGAGGAGAGCGCCGACTGGTACGAGAAGCTGTGGCAGATGTCCGTGGAGCTGTTCCGCAGCATGGAGATCCCCGTGCGCCAGCTGAACTGCTGCTCCGGCGATCTGGCTGACCTGAAGGTCAAGAGCTGCGATATCGAGGCTTGGAGCCCCCGCCAGCAGAAGTACTTCGAGGTCTGCTCCTGCTCCAATCTGGGTGACGCACAGGCACGCCGCCTGCACATCCGCATCAAGGGCAAGGACGGCAAGACCTATCTGGCCCACACCCTGAACAACACCTGCGTGGCACCTCCGCGTATGCTGATCGCCTTCCTGGAGAACCACCTGCAGGCCGACGGCAGCGTGACCATCCCCGAAGTGCTGCAGCCGTACATGGGCGGGCTGAAGGTCATGGTCCCCACCAATAAGAAAAACTAAAACTGCACCGGGTTTTCCACAACCGGGCAGAAAAAGGTTGAAAAAAGCACCGCTTTCCGTAGAGGGAAGCGGTGCTTTTTGTGTGGGAAGCGGGAGCTTAACTCCCTCAGTCAAAGCCTTACGGCTTTGCCAGCTCCCTCTGGGAGGGAGCCTCTGGCGCACCCACAAACTTCGCACTTTAGCCGGAAACTTTGCCGCTATGCCAAAGGCCCCATCCTAGAGGGGGCTGTCGAGCGCAGCGAGACTGGGGGAGTTTTTAACCGCAAAAGCGACAAGAAAACCAATATTTCAACGCACCTATGTAAATAAATTGAAAATCTCAAAAAACTGCAAAATTTTTTGAAAATATGTGTTGACAAAAAGGGCATCTATGGATATAATAATAAAGCACCGTTCAAGTGCAAGCTAAATATGTGGCGGTATAGCTCAGTTGGCTAGAGCATTCGGTTCATACCCGAAGTGTCACCGGTTCAAATCCAGTTACCGCTACCACGTTACAGAGTTTCGCTAAGATAAGGGGGACGGTCGTCCGCAGTAGTGGACGATGAAAGTCGGAGGTTTTAGCGAAGCTCTGTATTTGTAAGGCCCGTTGGTCAAGCGGTTAAGACACGGCCCTTTCACGGCTGTAACATGGGTTCGATTCCCGTACGGGTCATAAAAACGCCTTTGCGCAATGCGCAAGGGCGTTTTTAATTTGACCCGTACGGGAATCGAACAGGGCGGCGGTGCGCAGCACCGCAACCAAAGCCCCACTGGGGCTTTGGTTAGCCCGCGGGTCCCAATCAGTAGGAATGTCTACTGTGGTTGCTGTTTCATGCAACCCGTACGAGGAATCGAAGGAACAAAGGAGGTATCTCTATGGATACATTGTTCCCCAAGGTCTTGCAGGCTGTCGCGGGCGAGAACTTTACGGTGTACCTCTATTTCAACGATGGCTCTGTGCGTCTGTATGACGCAAAGCCGCTGCTTGCACTGGGCGGGGTCTTTGCGCCCTTGCAGGATGAAACTTTTTTCAAAAGCCGCCTGACCGTCCTGAACGATACCGCTGCATGGGATGTGACCGGTGACCGGGACCCGGGCAGCTGTGTGGACTTGGACCCCATCGAGCTGTACGAGTCCTGCCCTGTGGTGGTAGACCCGCTGGAATCGGCATCCTGAACCGCAAAAATACGTAAAAACACGGGAAGATCCGCAGACCTTCCCGTGTTTTTATTTATTTATTCTGCTCCTGCACATACCGCAGGATATCCTCCGGCACCTCTGCCAGTGCGTCAGCACCGGCGGCGGTCAGCTCGGCGCGGCCGCGGAAGCCCCACAGCGCGCCCATGGCGGGCAACTGGGCGTTGTGTCCGGTGAGGATATCCACGTCGCTGTCGCCCACAAAAAGGGTGGCGGCGGGGTCTGCGCCCAGCTCGGCCATCAGGGCGTACAGTCCGGTGGGGTCGGGCTTGGTGGGCACGCCCGGGCGGTTGCCCCGCACGGCGTCAAAGCGGCCGGTGCCAAAGTAGTGGGCAATGATGCCGCCGCACAGCGCATCGGCCTTGTTGGAGAATACCGCGCACTGGATGCCCTCGGCCTTCAGTGCGTCCAGCAGCGCCGGAATGCCGGGGTAGGGCGCGGTCTTGTCCTCCTTGTGGGCATCGTACCGGGCGGTGAACTGCGCCAGCGTTGCCGCCAGCTGCGCCGGGGTGCGGGCGTCAGCGGGGGAGAACCGCTCCACCAGCTTGGGGATGCCGTTGCCCACCATCATCTTGAACTGCTCCACCGTAAAGGTGGGCCAGCCATTTTGGGCGCACACCCAGTTACCGGCATCGGCAAGGTCGTCGATGGTGTTCAGCAGGGTGCCGTCCAAGTCAAATAATACAGTCTTTATCATAAAATAGTCTCCGTTGCTCTGTGTTACAAAAATGCCCCGCCGACCGTAGGTTCAGCGGGGCATCGCAAGTATACTTCTATATCTCCAGAAAATCAAGAGCCGCCAGCGGTACGCTGCGCACCGTGACCTTTTCTTTGCCGGGAAATACAAGGGTCAGGTTGGCGCGCTGCACCGTCACCGCCCAAGGAGATTGCAACGCGGTAAAGCCGGTGTCCGGGTGGAACACGCACAGCTGGTGCAGATGGAACCGGTGCTGCCGGCAGAGCAGCAGCTGTCCCTGCTGCTGCCATACGCCTTCCCGGTGCCAGCCCACGGCGGCAGCGCCCAGCAGGGCGGCAAACACCCCGGTGGGGATGAGCAGCGGCAGGGTAAGGGCAGGCAGAGTGGTGCGGGACACCGCCGTCAGCAGCAGGCAGAGCGCCAGCGGGATGCCCGCCGGCAAAAAGAACACTACGCTGCGGTCGGTGGTGTCGGCGCGGGTATCCGGGGGCAGCTGCGCCATCTCGGGCAGCAGTTCCCGCAGCAGCGGAGTGCCCTCCCGCCAGACGAACAGGGGCAGCTCCGGGCGGCACGCCCCTGCTGAGACGAACACCGGGCAGTAATGCAGCGCCCATGTGGCAGGGGAGCGGCGCAGGTCGGCATAGTTCAGCTGGCTGAGCCGCAGCCGCATCTCGTACCGGCGTACAAGCCCGCCCCGGCTGCCCAGCTGGGTATCGGTGCGCCAGACGGTGTAATGCACCGCCTGCAAGGCGCTGCGCACCAGACTGATGCAGAACAGCGTACCCGCCAGCACCAGCAGCCACGCCATGCCCAGCGGCAGCCAGCGGGCGGCAAGCGCCGCCAGCTGTCCCAGCTGCGCAAGGGCAGCGGTCTGGGCGTCCGGGGCGTAGCTCTGGGTCTGGTGGATAGCCAGCCACCACAAAAACAGGGTGGACAGGCCGTTGGCACCCAGCACCGTAAAGGCCAGCTTTTCGCCGCCTTTAGGCGCGTGCCACAGCGGGTCCGTCACCGGCAGCAGCACATCGGCAAGCTTTTCGGCCTGCTGCCGGGTAAGATATAGGGTAATGGTCTGTGTCTGCCCCACAGGGTACAGCACCACCCGGCAGGCACCGGTCAGCCGGTAGACCAGCGGCTGCTCCAGCACCAGCGCCGCCAGACCTTCGGCGCGCAGGGCGCGGTCCAGCCGCACGCCAAGCCGCCAGCTGACGTGCACTGTGCCCTCGGCATCCACCTGCCAGCGGCCGCCGTAGTACACCGCCCAGCACACCAGACTGATCAGCACAAGCAGCACAAGGTCCTGCCGCAGCGCCGCACGCAGGGCGTCCCAGTTGCGGGCAAAAAGCACTTGTACCAGCGGCAGAAGGTACACCAGCAAAGTCTTGCGCAGCAGATGCAGCGCCGCCAGCGGGTGGAAGTGCTTTTCCCGGTTCATACGTTGCCCTCCATCAGTACCGCCGCCAGCGCGGTGGCCTGTGCGGCGGGGATGCCGGGCAGCACCAATTGCAGCCCCGGGCTGCGCACAAGGAGCACGGTGCACCCTGCCGCCCACAGCAGCGGGGTGCGCAGCAGCTGCACCCCGGTGACCGCCCGGCGCGGGATACGGTGCAGCACAGGGACAGCCACCCCGGCCTGCACCGTGACGCTGTCCGCCGTCAGGGCGGCGACAAAGCTGCAGCAGCGTGCCCGGACAAGCGCCACCAGCGCCGCCCATACAGCGCAAAAGACTGCGCCCGCCCACACGCTCTGCCAGAAGGCAAAGGGCGCGCAGACCAGCCCGGGCACAGCTGCCCAGACGCAGAGCACCCGGCGGGCGCGGGGCGGCAGCACCAGCGCGGTGCGCAGCAGCTCCTGCTCGCTCATTTGTGGGAGGAAAGACCCCACGCATCCATCAGCAGATGCAGGGTGTCGTCCTGTGTCAGGCACAGCAGCCGGTCCCACGGCAGCAGCACCGTGCTGCCGTGGGGGATGATGAACTCGGTATCCCGGGTGATGCTGACCAGAATGGCATCGCCGGGAATGGGGATCTCCTTGATCTCCTTGCCCGCAAACTGAAAGTCCTCCGGCAGCAAAATTTCATTCAGGCTGGCAGTGCCGCCGCCCAGGGACAGCAGCTGCCGGATGGTGTCGGTCTCGATCTCCCGCTCCAGAATATGGCTCAGGTTGTCGGTGCCGCACACCACGGTGTCCACGCCCAGCGTGTGCAGGATGTCCCGGTTCTTGGGGTTGGAAGCGCGCGCCACGGTGCGGTTCACGCCGAACTCCCGCTTGGCGATTTGGCACGCCACCAGATTGGTCTCGTCGGTGTTGGTCACCGCCACAAAGGCGTCGCAGCTGGCAACATCGGCGGTGCGCAGGGTGTCAAAGCTCAGGGAATCGCCGCAGATGACCGGGATATCCAGCGTGTCGGCAAGGGTACGGCACAGCGCCTCCTGCGGCTCGATGATGGTCACCTTATGGTGGTGGGACAGCAGGCTCTGGGCAAGATACATCCCCACCCGGCCGCCGCCGGCAATACAAACTTTCATATCGTTACCTCATTCTACGGTCTGTAAAGCGAAAACAGGCTGTTTTACTTGGAAAGAGCCCGGAACACCGCCTGCTCGGTCAGCACGGTGGGGCAGATGGTCTCCAGCTCGTAGGCCTTGTGGTACAAGATCTGCAGATGCGGGTCGGACACCCGGCAGATGACTTTATCCCGGCGGAAGATGTTTTTTGCCAGCTGCGCCGCCATCAGGTTCACCGAGTCCTCCTCGGTCACCGCCGCCACGGCGTCGCAGTTCTCCACGCCGCCCCGGCGCAGGGTGTCCGGATCGGTGGGGTCGCCCACAAGGGCAGTGCCGTGAAAGGTATAATCGTCAAAGGCATCCAGACGCTTGAGCTGCTCGGGATCCTTTTCCACCACCGAGATATCATGGCCGATGCGTTCCAGATCGCGGATCAGCGCCGCACCTACCTGATCGCAGCCGATCACCAGTATGTTCATGAAGGTTCACCTCGTTGTTCTCAGAGCTTTCTGCGCCGGGCGCAGAAAGCGGACAGACTTCTTATTTTTATAGTATAGCACATTTCCCGGGGCAGATAAATACAGCGCCCGGGGGAAAATTTCTATAATCTGTATGCACAGCGGCTCATAGTATGGTATACTGGAACTGCTTTTGAAAAAACAACGCACCCAGCGGGGTGCTGCAGGAGGGATTTATTACGTTTTTCGAGATCATCAAAGCGATCCTGATGGGTATCGTGGAGGGCATTACCGAGTGGCTGCCCATCTCCTCCACCGGGCACATGATCCTTGTGGAGCAGGTCGTCAAGTTCAATGCCAGTGAAGAATTCATGTCCATGTTCCGGGTGGTCATCCAGCTGGGTGCCATTCTGGCCGTGGTGGTGCTGTTCTGGAATAAGCTGTGGCCCTTCGGGCTGCGGCAGGGCAAGGTCATCTCCAAGCCCAGCGTGTGGAACCTGTGGTTCAAGGTGGTAGCCGCCACCCTGCCGGTGCTGGTCATCAGCCCGCTGGACGACTGGATGGAGGCACACTTCTATAACTACATCACCGTAGCCGCCATGCTGATTTTGTACGGCGTGCTCTTCCTTGTGGTGGAGAACCGCCGCACCACGCCCCGGGTCACAAAGCTGGAACAGATCAGCTACCGGGACGCGCTGCTCATCGGCGTGTGGCAGTGCCTTGCCATCATCCCCGGCACCTCCCGCTCCGGCGCTACCATCGTGGGCGGTCTGCTGCTGGGGCTCTCCCGCGCCTGCGTGGCAGAGTTCACCTTCTATCTGGCCATCCCGGTCATGGCGGGTGCATCCCTGCTTAAGGTGGTCAAGTTCGCGGTCTCCGGCGTATCCATCACCGGCACCGAGATCGCTGTGCTGCTGGTGGGCTGTGTTGTGGCTTTTGCCGTCAGCCTTGCGGCTATCCGCTTCCTGATGGATTACGTCAAGCGCCACGACTTCAAGTTCTTCGGCATCTACCGCATCGTGCTGGGCGCTATCGTGCTGGCTGTGGCGGCTATTACCGCGCTGGCATAAGAGAAAAGCTTATAATGATAACAGGGGCTGTTGCTTGCGCAACAGCCCCTGTTTTGATAGGAAAGCTCACTTTTCCGCTTTTTTTACCTTTACGCGACACTTGTGGGACATATACTCCGAGCGCAGCTTGTTAGTGACAAAGGTCTGGCTGCTGTACAGGCCGTGGTGGCCGGAGAGCATAAAGCAGATACCGCAGCCCAGCGCGATGAGCTCCAGCCCGGCGCCGCTGAACAGCTCAAAGCCCAGCAGGATGGAGGGGATCAGGACGTTGGTGGCACCGCAGAAGATGGACACCAGCCCCACCGCCGCAGCAAACCCGGCGGGCAGACCCAGCAGCGGGCCGACCACGCAGCCGAAGGTAGCGCCCACAAAAAAGCTGGGCACCACCTCGCCGCCCTTGAACCCGCAGGCAAGGGTCAGCGCGGTGAGGAAGATCTTGCACAGAAAATCCCACGGCAGTGCCTGCCCCTGCTCCACGGCAGCGGTGATGACGCTCATGCCCGCGCCGTTATAGCGCCCCACGCCGAAGAGATAGGAAAAGCCGATGACCAGCACGCCGCCCGCAAAGACCCGCACCCACGGGTTCGGGAGAAGCTTTGGTACGATGTGCTCCATAAAGTGGAGGGTGTAGCAGAACAGGCGGGAAACGGCAGCGCAGGCCACACCCAGCAGGATGACCAGCAGGGCAGTGCGGACATTCAGCTCCGGTGCAGTGAGGGCAAAGTGGGTGGGTGCGATGCCAAAGGCCAGCGAGCAGCCGTAGGCGAGGAGGGCAGAGGTAAAGGCCGGGACAAAGGCAGCGGTAAAGGTCAGGCCCACATCCTCCACCATCATGGCAAAGCAGGCCGCTGCCAGCGGGGTGCCGAACAGGGCAGAGAAGAACGCAGCCATGCCGCTGATGGTGGCGGTGCGGCGGTCGTGGTCCGTGAGCCGCAGCAGGGTGCCGAGGTTCCAGCCGATGCTGCCGCCCATCTGCAAAGCTGCGCCCTCGCGGCCGGCAGAGCCGCCGCACAGGTGGGTGAGCACCGTACCCAGAAAGATGGCGGGCACCAGCAGGATGCTGACCGGCTCGCCGCTCTGCACGGCGCGGATAACGTTGTTGGTGCCCACGCCCTCGCACTTGGTCACCTTATAAAGGGCAGTGATGAGCAGACCCGCCACAGGCAAAAGGAACAGCAGCCAGGGCTGCGCGGCGCGCAGCTCGGTGGCGTGCTCGACAGTAAGGTGGAACAAGGTGCCCAGAAATCCACAGAGCAGCCCCATGGGAACCGCCAGAAAGAACCATTGCAGTGCCACCCGCAGGGCGGCTTTCGCTTCGTGCCAGAATGTATCAAAATCGTTCATAGACATAACTCCTGTATCTTGACGTCCGTTCTGTTTTTTGGAACCGATATAAGATAACACCGCAGGGCAGGGCTGTCAACCCCAAAATGGGCAGAGCTACGGGAATCAATTTTCCGACTGAAGGCTTCCCCCGGTCGGGGGAAGCTGTCACCGCAGGTGACTGATGAGGGCGCAGGCAAGCAGCAGCTTACGGGAAATTACCCCTCATCCGGCGCTGCGCGCCACCTTCCCCCCAAGGGGTGAAGGCTTTTGTCCCTCCGGGTAAAGCTGCAATAATTGATTCCTATGGCTCTGTTCTTTTTTCTGTTTACACCGCTCGCCCGGGTGTGCTATACTGAACAAAAGAGAGTCCGCGCGGCAGACGCCGCCGGAAAGATATAGGAGGAAAAACACCATGGAAGCATCCAAAGTTTACTATACGGATTTCCGCTGTCCGGTGGGCACCAGCCTGCTGGAAAAGCTGCGCCGGGTGTGCATTGCCGCCGGCATCAAGGACATCGACATGGACGGCCGGTTCGTGGCCATCAAGATGCACTTCGGCGAGCTGGGCAATCTGGCTTTTCTGCGTCCCAACTACGCCAAGGTGGTGGCAGACCTGTGCAAGGAGCAGGGCGGTATGCCCTTCCTGACCGACTGCAACACCTTGTACCCGGGCAGCCGCAAGAATGCGCTGGAGCACCTGAACTGCGCCCAGCTGAACGGCTTCTGGCCCATGACCACCGGCTGTCAGGTGATCATCGGTGACGGTCTGCGCGGCACGGATGAGGTGGAAGTGCCGGTGCCCAACGGCGAATACTGCAAGACCGCCAAAATCGGCCGCGCCATCATGGATGCGGACGTGTTCATCAGCCTGACCCACTTCAAGGGCCACGAGTCCACCGGCTTCGGCGGTGCGCTCAAGAATATCGGCATGGGCTGCGGCTCCCGCGCGGGCAAGATGGAGCAGCACGCCGCCGGCAAGCCCGCCGTGCAGGAGGGGCTGTGCCGCGGCTGCCACCGCTGCGCCAAGGAGTGCGGCTCGGATGCCATTACTTACAATGCCGAAAACAAGGCGGTCATCGACTACGACAAGTGCAAGGGCTGCGGCCGCTGCATCGGCGCCTGCAGCTTTGACGCCATCTATTCTCCCAACGACTGCGCCAACGAGCTGCTGGACCGCAAGATGGCGGAGTACGCCGCCGCAGTCTGCCACGACCGTCCCTGCTTCCACATTTCTCTGGTGCAGGACATCAGCCCCAACTGCGACTGCCACGGCGAGAACGATGCACCCATCCTGCCGGATATCGGCATCTTTGCGTCCTTCGACCCGGTGGCGCTGGATCAGGCCTGCGTGGACGCCTGCCTGAATGCCGCCCCGCTGCCCAACAGCCAGCTGGGCGCAAACCTTGCAAAGCCGGGCTGGAACTGCTACCACGACAACTTCAAGGACTCCAACCCCAACATCGAGTGGAAGGCCACCCTTGACCAGGCCGAGAAGGTGGGCATGGGCACCCGCCAGTATGTGCTGAAAAAGGTATAAAGACAAAATGGGGCGCTGACCACACGGTCAGCGCCCCATTGCGCTTTAAAGTTTAAGGTTGCGTTTAAGCCTCGCCGTTCGTCTCCGGCACGATATCGTCCAGCACAGTTTGCAGCGCCTGCCAGTTTTTCAGGGTGCAGCCGGGCAGGGTGTCAGCGTCCAGCCCTGCATCCGCGATGCGGTCGGTCATGCTGTCCTTATCGCTGAGCAGGTCCAGTGCGGCGTCCTTGATCAGCGGCCATGCTTCGGCAAAGCCCTCCTGCTGGTTGTCGGTCAGGCCGTCGTACCAGCTGTAAAAGGCTTCCTGAATGGCTTCCGGGGAGCGGCTGGACATCCGCGCGTCCTCGGCCCAGTGCAGCAGCGATGCCGCCGCGATGACCGATTTCAAGGAGCAGCCGGATACCCCCGGCCCCCAGCCCAGACAGGGCGCAAAGGCGTTGGATGTGCCGGTGATGGAGAACACCGAGTTCTCATCAAAGTTGCCGGGGTTCAGCTCTCCGGTGTTGGCCTCGGTGGTGGAGGAGGGCAGCGTGCTGCTGCCGGAAGCGGATGCGCTGTCCGAGGCGGGCGCAGCGCTGGATGCGGGGCTGCTTGCAGAGCCGCCGCAGGCTGCCAGCAGACAGCCCAGTAAAGCGGCGCACAGCAGCAGCGCAAGGGAGCGGATATATTTCGATGTCATAAGAAAAACCTCCGTAACTGGTGCCCCGGCAAGCCGCCGGAGCAAAGCGGGATCTACACCCTAAGTATACGTTCTGTGCACGGCGTTGTCAATCGTTCTGCGCAGGACGAATTTCAAGCAGCACCTGTGCAGGATATACAAAAATGCAGCTTGAATTTCGGGCAGTTCAACGCATTGACATTCTCCGCGCTGGCTCGTATAATCAAAGACAGACAAGTGAATTTATCAGTGCGTGTAACTGTTCGATCAGGCATGAGCATCAGAGGGAAGGCGGCAACGGCATCCCTTTGGTTCTTGTGCCCTTTTCTTTTTATAAAAGCTGCGGCATGGAAGCGGAGGAGTGCGGCGATGCAGGCTGTAAAGGTATTCAATAACAATGCGGTGTCGGTGGTCATGCCGGACGGCAGGGAAGCCATTCTCGTGGGCAACGGGCTTGGGTTTGGCCGCCGCCCGGGGGACGTGATCGACAAAAGCCGCGTTTCCAAGGTGTACTATGTGCAGAACGAGCTGCAGACCAAGTTCCTCAAGATGCTGGATAACGTTACCCCGCAGGTGATGCAGGCCGCCGAGCGCATCTCGCTGGCGGCAGAGGAGCAGGGCATCCTGCTCAGCAGCAAAAGCACCATCTCGCTGGTGGACCACATCAGCTTTGCGCTGGAACGTGTGGAAAAGGGCACCTTTCTGCCCAACCTCATGCTCTCGGAGACCCGGATGCTGTACCCGAAGGAGTACGCAGTGGGGCAAAGGGCGCTGGAACTTGTCCGGCAGTTCTGCGGCGTACAGCTGCCGGAGGACGAAGCGGGCTACATTGCCCTGCATCTGGTAGCCGGTGCGGCGGACGGCGCGCTGGCCTACGATACCGTAAAGTTCGTCAAGGCGGTCAAGGAGATCATCTGCGACACCTATCACTGCACCTTTGAGGAAGAAAGCCTTGAGACCACCCGCCTGACCGTACACCTCAAGTTTCTGGCGGCGCGCATCCTGCGGCACACTCCTTGGCAGGACGCCGGGCTGGAATCCATGTACGCGGTGCTTTTGCAGCGCGACAGCCGCAACGAGGTGTGCTTACAGCGCATCAATGCCTATCTGCGGCAGGAATTTGATTACGAGCTGGATCATCAGGAGCAGGTCTATCTGCTCATCCACCTGACCAAGATCGTAGGATAAAATGCTTCAACAGGGCGTCCGGAAGCCCTGCGGAATAGAAATCATCCCCCCAAACAGTCAAGTCAAAAAGTGAGGAGTATTACACGATGAAAGAAAAAGTCATGAATGGCTTGGAAAAGTTCTCCAAAGCCATGCTCTCACCGCTGTCGTATATCTCGGCAGCAGGCCTGATCCTTGTGCTGGGCGCATTGCTTACCAGCACAAGCCTTAGCGCGATGATCCCCGTTCTGCAGTGGACTCCCATCAAGCTGCTGGGACAGCTGATCTACAACTGCATCATGGTCATCATCAACAACCTCAGCCTGATGTTCTGCGTGGGCATCGCAGCAGCGCTTGCCAAAAAGAACAAGCAGCAGGCTGCCATCATCGGCCTGATGAGCTATTTTATGTACCTGACCGCCGGCAACGTCACCCTGACCCAGCTGGGTATGCTGGCCGAGCCTGACCCGATGGTGGGTCTGTACGGCACCGGTCAGTCCACCGTGTTCGGCATCCAGACGGTGGATATGGGCGTGTTCGGCGGCATCCTGCTGGGTCTTGTCTGCGGCTGGGTGTACAACCGCACCTGTGAAAAGCAGTTCAAGGGCATCATCACCCAGATCTACTCCGGCAACCGCTGGTCCTTTACCTGCATGGTGGTCTTTTCCATCCTGTTCGGCTTTGGCTCCTGCTTCTTCTGGCCGCCGGTGCAGAACGTCATCAGCGCACTGACCGATCTGATCGCCACCTCCGGCAACTTCGGCCTGTTCCTGTACGGCTTTTTGGAGCGCTTCCTCATCCCCACCGGCCTGCACCACCTCATCTACACCCCCTTCCAGTTCTCTGCACTGGGCAACAGCCTGACCGTGGGCGATGCCACCTACACCGGCTCCTACATCGTCATGATGATGGAGTACAGCATGGGCCTGCCCTTCTCGGACGGCATCGTGTGGATGTACACCGGCTTCACCAAGACCTTCGGCTACTTTGGCATCGTGGCGGCCTTCATCTTCTGCGCCCGCAAGGAGAACCGCAAAAAGACCGCTGCCGTTCTGGTGCCGCTGGCCTTTACCGCTTCTCTGGCTTCCATCACCGAGCCGCTGGACTTCATGTTCTGCTTCTCTGCGCCCATCCTGTGGGTGGCACACGCCTGCATCTCCGGTCTGTTCATCGTGCTGCTGCACATCTTCCATGTCACCGGCTTTACCACCAACCTCCTCGGCTCGATTCTGATGAACCTTTCCGCCGGTGCAGATAAGACCAACTATCCCACCCTGTACCTGCTGGCGCTGTGCCAGATCGCAGTGTACTTTGTGGTGTTCACCCTGCTGATCAAGGCCTTCAACCTGCACACCCCCGGCCGGGAAGCGGTGAGCACCGAGACCGCGGGGAGCGATGCACCCGCCAAGAAGGCAAGCGTGAAGAACGCTGCCGAGGTGCAGTGCGTCATCGACGGTCTGGGTGGCAAGGAGAACATCCTGTCGGTGGACAACTGCTTCACCCGCCTGCGGGTAAACATCAAGGACCCCGCAAAGCTGGACGAAGCTGCCATCAACAAGCTGCCGAACAGCGGCATTGTGAAAAAGGGTACCGATATCCAGATCGTTTACGGTCTGCAGGTAGCCGATATCAAGCGTGCTGTGGAAGCACAGCTGGAAAACCAGTAAACCGCTTTTCCGCGCCCCGGCGGACTGCGCCGGGCTAACCTGAAAATACAAAAAAGGAGCGTTTAACTATGGTCATTACCATTGCTGGCGGCGGTAGCACTTTTACCGCCGGTATCGTCAAATCCATCGCCCTGCGCCGGGAAGAACTGGAAGTGGACGAGATCCGTCTGTTCGACATCAACAAGGAGCGGCAGGACAAGGTTGCCGTTGTGGTGGACTGGGTCCTGCACAAGGAGCTGAATACCGACATCAAGCTGGTGGTCACCACCGATGTGCAGCAGGCTTACACGGACACCTCTTTTGTGTTTGCCCAGATGCGCGTGGGCGGCTATGCCATGCGGGAGCAGGACGAAAAGATCCCTCTGCGCCACGGCTGCGTGGGACAGGAGACCTGCGGCTGCGGCGGCATGGCCTACGGAATGCGCACCATCTTCCCCATGATCAAGCTGATCGACGACGTGGAAAAGTATGCCAAGAAGGACTACTGGATCCTGAACTACTCCAACCCCGCCGCCATCGTATCCGAAGCCTGCCGCAAGCTGCGCCCGAAGGCACGGATCATCAACATCTGCGATATGCCCATCGCCATCATTGACGTGGTGGCAGCTGCCATGGGCATCCAGAACAAGAAGGAGATCGTTTACGATTACTTTGGCCTGAACCACTTCGGCTGGTTCACCTCCATCCAGTACCACGGCGAGGACCTGATGCCCAAGCTGCGCGCCTACATCAAGGAGAACAAGATCCTTCTGCCGGAAAGCTACCTCAAGGGCATGGGCGCGCTGACTTCCTCCAGCAGCCAGAACCGCCACACCAAGGGCAGCTGGTACTATGTGTGGAAGGGCGAGTACGAGATCATGGAAAACTTTCCGGAGTACCTGCCCAACACCTACCTGAACTACTATCTGCAGGCCAAGGAGTTCGTGGAGCACTCGGACCCGAACCACACCCGCGCCAACGAGGTGGAGGAGACCCGCGAAAAGAACCTGTTCGACGGCATCGACCACTACCTCAAGACCGGCGAGGTGGACGCCAACACCTTCTATGCCGGCAGCCACGGCGACTGGATCGCAGATCTTTCCGCTGCGCTGAAGAACGACACCAAGGCACGCTTCCTCATCATCACCGAGAACCGCGGCGCGATCCCCAATATGCCCTATGACGCAATGGTGGAGCTGCCCGCCTACATCGGCAAAAACGGCCCGGAGGTCATTGCCCGGGACAATATCCCGCTGTTCCAGCAGGGCTTGATGATGCAGCAGCTCAACAGCGAAAAGCTGCTGGTAGAGGGCTGCGTGGAAGGCAGTTACGAGAAGGTGCTGCAGGCCTTTACTCTGAACAAGACTGTGCCCAGCATGAGCGTTGCAAAGGCCATTCTGGACGATATGATCGAAGCCAACAAGGGCTACTGGCCGGAGCTGCACTGAGCAGCCGACCTTACAGCCGCCGCAGGCATTGCCGCCTGCGGCGGCTTTTTTATGCGCATTGACCTTTGCACAGCAAGGGCTTATAATGAGAAAAAACCATTGGAAGCGAAAGGAAGCACACCCATGCAAAACAAAGCCCCTGTCCCCACCAGCCGCCCGGTCACCGGGCGCTTTGCGCCCAGCCCCAGCGGACGGCTGCATCTGGGCAATCTGGCGTGCAGCCTGCTGGCATGGCTCAGCGCAAAAAGTCAGGGCGGGCGCATCGTGCTGCGCATCGAGGATCTGGACGCCGAGCGCTGTCCCCGCGTTTATGCCGACTTGCTGGAGCAGGACCTTGCGTGGCTGGGGCTTACATGGGACGAGGGCGGCAGCACCGGTGGTGCACACGCGCCCTATTACCAGAGCGAATGCGGGGACATCTATACCCAAAGCTACCGCAAACTGGAGCAGAGGGGGCTGGTGTACCCCTGCTTCTGCTCCCGCTCTCAGCTGCACGCCGCCAGCGCACCCCATACCTCGGACGGCAACGTTATCTACCCGGGCACCTGCCGGGGACTGACGCCGGAGGAAATTGCGGAAAAGCGCAAGAAGAAAGCCCCTGCCTATCGCCTGATGGTGCCGGACGAGGAGATCACCTTTACGGACGGCTGCATGGGCACGCATACGGAAAACCTGCTGCGGGACTGCGGCGATTTCTATCTGCGCCGGGCAGACGGCGTGTTTGCCTATCAGCTGGCGGTGGTGGTGGACGATGCCCGCATGGGCGTCACCGAGGTGGTGCGCGGCGCAGACCTGCTTTCCTCCACGGCGCGGCAGCTGTACCTGTACCGGCTGCTGGGCTTGCAGCCGCCCCGCTTTGCCCACTGCCCGCTGCTGCTGGCAGCGGACGGGCGGCGGCTGTCCAAGCGGGACGGCGACCAGAGCCTTGAAAACCTGCGGGCAAAATACACCGCCCCGGAGATCATCGGCAAGCTTGCCTATGCCTACGGCTTGCAGCCGGAGCCGGCACCCCGCACCCCGGAAAGCCTTGTGCCGGACTTTGCGTGGGCAAAAGTCCCCAAGCAGGATATCTGCCTGCCCGAGGGACTGTTTTAAAAAAGGAAATGAAAAAACGACCCCTGCCAGCGCCAAAGGCGCTGACAGGAGTCGTTTTTTCTTTCTTCCTTAAGCTCTCCGCACCTGGGGCAGCTGGCTGCGCTCGGCGGCGGTAAAGGCGCTGTCCAGCGCCAGTGCCAGCAGCGCACCCAAGGCCACATCGATGCAGCTGTGCTGCTTGAGCAGCACGGTGGAGCAGACGATGGAAATGCACAGCACAGCGGCTGCGGGACGCATCCAGCGGCGGCGTGGTGCATCAAAGATATGGCTGCGGTAGTACGCCAGCAGCAGTGTCACCGAGTTGAACACATGGATGGAAGGGCAGACGTTGGTGGCGGTGTCGGTGCGGTACAAAAAGCGCACGGTCTGCGCAAAGATGTCGCTGCCCGGCACCCAGTAGGGGCGCAGGTCCAGCGCTGTGGGCAGCACCGCGTAGCACGCCAGTGCAATGGTCATGCCGGAGAACAGCGGCAGGCACAGCCGCCAGAAGTCCTCACGCGGGGCTTTCCACAGCAGATAGAACAGGGTAAAGGGGATCCATACGAACCATGCAAAGTAGGGGATCACCGCATATTTGCAGAAAGGGATCAGATCGTCCAGACGGCAGTGCACCAGAATACTGCGCAGGGGGACGTTTGACTCCAGATAGTGAAAAACGGAAAGATAAAATATAGTATACAGCGCCATGAACCCGACCGGGTGGCGCGCAAGCCAGCTGCGTTTCATAGAATAGCCTCCTTTTGCAGAAGAGCAGAACTCGATAGCATTGAGAAATTATACGCCCGAACGATGAAGATTGCAAGAACGAAAGGTGAAAACTTTGTCAAGTGCTGAAAAAATAATTTGTGGAACTTGTAAAAAATACCATCGTTCTTCTGCTGATAATACGAATCAGAGCGGCGGTTTCCTGCAAAAAGAAAAAATCCACCCCGTTTTCGCTGGTCTTTACAGACCGGGAAAGGGGTGGATGTCAAAAACTTATGGCATACGGGCAGCGTCCTCGCCCTCTCCGTCTTTGCTACGCAAATCCACCTCTCCCAAAGGGAGAGGCCTTGGCAAAGAGAGGAAGTCTGCGTGGACTGCCAAGGGCTCTCACTTTGAGGGCCGACTTCCCCCGGCCGGGGGAAGATGTCGCGTAGCGACAAAAGGGGGAATCTGGCATCGAGCAAAGCGAGATGACTGAGAGGGCGAGCCCGCTGGCAATTTCATGGAGCTTATATCACACTCTGCTCCAGCCAGCTGCCGCGGCGGAAGCGCAGGTAGAAACACAGCGAGCGGAACACCCAGTCCAGATACATCCCCATCCAGATGCTCAGCAGCCCGCCGCCGAAGCACAGCACGGCCAGATAGCAGAAGCCCACCCGGAACGTCCACATGGACACGATGCTCACGGTCATGGTAAAGCGGGCGTCACCGGCGGCGCGCAGGATGTTGGGCAGGGTAAAGCTGGACGGCCACACGAACAGGGAAACGATGTTGAACCACACCATGATGTCCAGCGCCATGGCCTGCGCTTCCGGCGAGAGGTTGAACAGGGACACCGCGAACCGGTTGGCGAAGAAGAACGCCGACAGGTTCATCACCCACGCGCCGCAGTAGGCGGTCAGCATCAGGCGGCGGGAGTAGTACACCGCCTGCTCCTTTTCGCCCGCACCCAGACACTGGCCTACCACGGTCAGGGCAGCCATGCCTACGGCGTTGGCGGGGATGTTCAAAAAGGTGGTGGTGGTATTTGCCACCGCATTGGCGGCAATGGCTGCCGTGCCAAGGGTGGAGGTCAGGCTGGAGACCGACAGCTTGCCGATCTGGAACATCCCGTTCTCGATGCCGGCAGGGATGCCCACCCGCAGGATGCGCCGGATCAGCCCGCCGTTCGGTGCCATTGCCCGCAGGCTGTCCACCCGCAGGGCGCAGTCCGGCTTTTGCAGCAGATACAGCACCACCGCGCAGGCAATGGCGCGGGACACAAGGCTGGCAAGCGCCGCGCCCATGACCCCCATGCCGAAGCCGTAGATCAGCACCGCGTTGCCGCCGATGTTCACCACGTTCATCACCAAGCTGGACAGCATACTGATCTTGCTGTTGCCCTGCGCCCGGAACAGCGCCGCACCGGCGTTGTACAGGCCGATGAAGGGGTAGCTCAGCGCCGAAAGCAGAAAATAGGTCTCGGCGTAGTGCATCACGTCCGCATCAATGGAGCCGAAGATGCCCCGCAGGATGGCGTGCCGCCCGCCGATGACCACCGCCGCCACCAGCACACTGAAACTGGACAGCACGAATAAGATCTGCGCAGCCGCCGCCTTGGCGTTTTTTGGCTCCTGATGGCCGATGTACTGGCTGGTGACCACCGCACCGCCGGTGGCCAGCGCGCTCATGATCTGGATCATCAGGGTGTTGAAGCTGTCCACAAGGCTCACGCCGGACACAGCGGCTTCGCCCACCGAGGATACCATCAAAGTATCAGCCAGACCAATGGTCACGCTTAATGCCTGCTCCGCGATCAGCGGCAGCAGCAGCGCCACCAGCGCCTGCCGTGGAAACAGGGGAGTGGATGTGAATTTGGACGATTTCATGCTGTCCTCCGTTGCAAATGACAAAAAGCTCGAATACCCCTATCATACAGCGGAAGCGGTCGAAATGCAAGTGATGTATACAATAATTTTCCTGCTCAGGCAAATTCTTTGCTGGGCACGGCGGGGTAGCCGTAGTAAACAACGTAGTCAAAGGGCACTGCCGGGTCAGCATTCCACTTGCCGGTGCAGCTGCGCACACTGGCGGCAAGGCTTGCCGGGGTAGGCGGAGTGCCGGGGTCTACCTTGTCGGTGCACACGGTGTTCCACACCGCCGCGCCAAAGGCGGCGCAGTTGTGCCATGCCGACCACTTGTCCGCCTTGGCAAGGGCGGCGTTCACAGCTGCCAGCTGCTCCGTGTTCATGGACAGCTGCAGACAGGTCAGGTTGACATAAAAATCCGGGAGATAGTGCGTATTATAGCTTTCGACGTTGTACCACAGCCCGGCGTGCTCCCGGTTGTTGCCCCGGGTGCCCATGGTAATGCTGGTGCCCGGCGCAATGGAAAGCCCGCCCACCGCAAGGTCGGCGTCAGTGTTGTTGGTCACCGCAAGAAACACATGACCGTCAATGTTGACGGGCGTATCCTTTTCCACATAGGTGGTGTAGAGCCGCAGCACCGCCACGGCATCCTCGGCAGGGGCGGTACCGGCGGCGTCTGCCGGGGTCTGCACCGCGCAGGGGGCAAAGCGGTAGGCTGTGCCGTGCTGGGCAAGGAAGGCGTAAGCGTTCCACAGCGAGGTCTCGGTGCCGGTGCGGGCGGTCAGGGTGCGGGGCTCCTTGGCTGTGGGCTGGGCAGCGGGCGCATCCTCGGCATAGGCGGTAAGGCTTATGCACAGCGCAAGGCCGAGGACAAGCAGCAGGCGGGAAAGCTTTTTCATGGGGGATTCCTCCGTATCAGCAATATTTTCTATAAGCTTAAAGCAATTTGCCGGTCAGGTCAAGCCGTTTGTTGCCCTTTACCCCCGGACGCAGTTGTGTTAAAATAAGGTTGCAGCCCGCCCCGCTGTGCAGGAGAGGGGCGCTGTTTGGTAAATGATAAGGTATATGATAAGAAGGTAAGACCCATAAGGGGGTAAACTATGCAGCAAACTGCGCACAAGGTCGTGGTCATCGGGCATCGCAACCCGGACACCGACTCCATTTGCTCTGCCATTGCCTATGCAGAGCTGAAAAACAAGACCAGTGATCTGGTCTGCGAAGCCCGGCGTGCGGGCAAGATGAATCAGGAAACAGAATTCGTGCTGAAAAAGTTCGGGGTCACGCCGCCCCGGATGTGCACCGATGTCAACCCTAAAATTCGGGACGTGGATTACCGCCAGATCCCCGGCATCTCCGGCTCCACCAGTCTGCGCAAGGCGTGGGAGATCATGCGCGACCAGAAGATCGATACCCTCCCCGTGACCAGCGAGGATGACGAACTGCAGGGCGTCATCACGGTGAAGGATATCGCCACCGCCAACATGGACCTGTTCGACACCGGCATCCTTGCCAAGAGCCGCACCAGCTACCGCAATATTCTGGAAACACTGGGCGCTACCATGGTGGTGGGCAGCGAGGACGCAGTGTGCACCACCGGTCACATCCGTATTGGCACAGCCACTCCGGAAATGCTGGAAAGCAGCATGGAAAAGGGCGATATCGTCATTCTGACCAACCGCTACGAAAGCCAGCTCTGCGCCATCGAAAAGGAAGCTTCTCTCATCATCATCTGCAACGGCGCAAAGGTAGGCCGCACCATCCAGCATATTGCCGCCGAGACCGGCGTAGCCATCATGAGCGCCCCCTGCGATACCTATGCGGCGGCAAAGCTCATCAGCCAGTGTGCGCCCATCTCCTATTACATGACCCGGGACAATATCATTAAATTCACCCTCGTCAGCCCGGTGGCAGACGTCACCCGCGTGATGGCAAAGGTGCGCCACCGGTATTTCCCCATTCTGGACGCAGACGGTAAGTACTGCGGCATGATCAGCCGCCGCAACATCATCAACCTGCGCAAGCGCCGCATCATTCTGGTGGACCACAACGAAGCTACACAGGCGGTGGAGGGCTTTGATCAGGCCGAGATCCTGGAGATCATCGACCACCACCGCATCGGCAGTCTGGAGACCAGCGGCCCGGTGTACTTCCGCAACCAGCCGGTGGGCTGCACCGCCACCATCGTCACCCAGATGTACGATGAAAACGGCGTGACCATCCCGCAAAAGACAGCTGGTCTGCTGCTGGCCGCCATCCTGTCGGATACGCTGGTATTCCGCAGCCCCACCTGCACCCCCATCGACGTGAACGCCGCCAACCGTCTGGCGAAAATTGCCGGGGTGGACATCAACGAGTTTGCCAACGAAATGTTTGAAGCCGGCGAAAAGCTGGACGGCAAGACCGCCGAAGAGGTCTTTTTGCAGGACTTCAAGGTGTTCATGTGCGGCGATATCCGCTTTGGCGTGGCGCAGGGCAGCTATATGACCCGTAAGAACCTGACCGCCGCCGAGGCGCTGCTGAAGCCGTATCTCGAGGAAGCACGCAACAAGCAGAACGTGGAAGATATCTATATGCTGCTGACCGACGTGCCCAAGGAGGAGAGCGTAGTCATCTGCAACGGACGCTACGCCGCCGAGGTGCTGTCCGACGGCTTTGACACCCAGCCCGCCGCCGATGCCAGCTGGACGCTGCCGGGCGTGGTGAGCCGCAAAAAGCAGTTCATTCCCGCTCTGATGACCGCTTATCAGGAGCTGTAAAGAAGGGGACAACCCCCTCAGTCACCTGCGGTGACAGCTCCCCCAAGGGGGCGCCTTTTGGCAATGTCGCAAAGTTTCCCGCCGCCGCTGAAGCCGTCCCCTTGGGGAAGGTGGCATTGCGGAGCAATGACGGAGAGGGCGAGCCCGGTAAAGGTTTAAATGCTATGTTCAACTTTTCAAACAAAAAGGACCGCACCCCGCCCGTTCTGCCGGAAGGCACAGTGCGGCGGCGCTACACCATCACCGGGCAGGTGCAGGGAGTGGGCTTCCGCTACCGTGCGCGGTACGCCGCGCAGACCCTTGACCTGACCGGCTGGGCGCAGAACGAGGATGACGGCAGCGTGACGCTGGAAGTGCAGGGCGACCCGGACAAATTTCTCACCCTGTTCGCCATGATCCAGAAAAGCGACTATATCCAGATCACCGGCATCCGCCAAAAGGACATCCCGCCCGACCCGTGGGAGCGCGGGTTCTCGGTAAAGGGCTATTGAATAAAACAAGGCAGCGGGGCTGCTGTACCGCAAAAGGTGCAGCAGCCCCGTTTTTGCGCCATAAAAAAGCCCCGGAGGGCGGCTGCTCTCCGGGGAACGAAAGGACTGACTACTCTTTTATTTCTGGGGGTTAGGGTTCTTGATCTGGAATGCGATGCCGACATAGCTCTTGGTGTTGCTTGTCTTGACAACGACACCGACCTTAGACCAACTGCCGCTCTGCTGGATATCCACATTGGCATCAGTCGATACCTTCTTGGAGATCTGGGTCAGGATGGCACTAAGCATCGTATCGGTGTAGGTGTAGTTTGCGGTCACAGTGATGGTCAGGTATTCCTTGTCCTTGCCTTCAACGTGAACTTTGCCGATCAGTTCATGACCAAAGATGCTGATACCACCCTTGAGATCCTCATCCAGATGGGCTGCAGCGACCTTCTGCAGGTCTTTATCATTCTGCAGGCTTGCGGCGCTGGTGCTCTTGCCGCGGATCTGGCTCATCACCTTTTCTTCGGCTTCCTTATCCTCGTTGCCGCCGCCACCGCCGGTACAGGCAGTAAACATCAGCATGGCCATTGCGCCTGCAAGCAGCAGAGCGACGATCTTTGAAAGTTTCTTCATAAGGGTATCCCTCCAATCAGCTTTTTGTGGTTATGTTTCTTTTTTCGGAAAGACTTTGCGCAACCGTTGTCGTCTTTCTGCCCTGATTATATCCGACCGGTGACGGTTTTGTCAATCGGGAATATAGCTAAACTTCCTGAAACAGTTTCGTGAAAAAGGATGAAAACAGGTCGGGTTTGTTGCAGTTCTGGTATATTTTCAGGCTGATTTTGTCGACAACTTTTCAAACGCCCTTGTCCCCGCCCCGGCGGCGTGGCTTTGCCGGGCACGGAAATACTTAAATTTGGACATATGTTGTGTCGAACCTCTATTTTGCCTTTTTACACATTTTCACCACGTTTTAGTGGTAAAATCATGTCTGAATTGAAACGAACTCGGAGGAAGTACCCATGCAACACTGTCCCGCCCGCGCGGCACAGCGGCTGGCGGCGGCAGTTCTGGCGCTGGTTTTGCTGCTGTGTGCCTTTTTGCCCCGTGCCCACGCCGCTGAGCTGAAGGAGAAAAACGGCATCCGGCTGCTCAGCTTCGACACCAGCCACATCCTTTCCATCGGCAACCAGACCTCCGGCAAGTGCAGCTTGTACGCACTGCGCTACGCCCGCACCATTCTGGACGGCAAGGTCTGCTCCGGCAGCGGGATGTGGTCAAACGGTGCGGTGTGGTCCGCTGCGGGCTACACGGGGTACGCCGGCACCCGCGCCGAGTGCCTGAAAAAGCTGTACAACGAGCTTGCCGCCGGGCGTCCGGTGATCGTGCACCTGAAAAATACTACGGTCAGCGGGGTAAAGCGCCACGCAAACCGCACCTCTACTTATGAATACCACCTGACTTCCTCCGGCTGGGACGCGGTGAACTACCCCCACATTGCCACCAGCAGCACCTACGGCCACTGGGTGTGCGTGGCGGGCATCTCGTCCACTGCCGACCCGGAAAACCTGACCGAGAGCGATTTCTACGCCCTTGACCCTGCCCGGGTCACCGCCAATGGCCGTCTTGCGGTCACCCGCCTGCTGGACGATACCCTATGGGTGGAAAATTCTCCCCTCAAAGTGCTGGGGTGAAATACGCTCCCAAAGCCCGCCTGCCCGGCGGGCTTTTTTGCGTGCCCTCTCAGGCGCTCCCGGAGAAACTCCCCCAGTCTCGCATTCGCTCGACAGCCCCCTCTGGGATGGGGCCTTTGGCATGGCGGTAAAGTTTCCGGCTAAAGCGCAAAGTTTCCGGGTGCGCCAGAGGCTCCCTCCCCGAGGGAGCTGGCAAAGCCGTCAGGCTTTGACTGAGGGAGTTTGCTTTTTTTCGCCTTTTTGTGACAAACCTCGCCCGCTGTGGTACAATAAAAGGGTATCGAACTCACACAGAAAGGACGTTTCCATGCAGCTGTTTGAACTGGTCAGCCCACGGCTGTTCCGCCCGCTGGCGGGGCCCAACCGGGCGTTTTATGCAGAGCTTTTGCTGCTGCTCTGGGAAGAGTGCCGCCATACGGCAGATTACAGCATTTCCCGCGCCGAAGCCGTCTCCCGTGCCGAGGATTATTTTGCCGCGCTGGCAAAGCCGCTGGCGCTGGATGCCGACGGTGCGGGCGATGAGGACGAGCAGCCCACCCGCGACCCCCACACGCTGGCGGTGGGCTTTTTGCTGCGTCTGCGCCGCACCGGCTGGCTGGAGGAGCAGCCCGGCAGCTACGAGACGGAGCCCACCCTTGCCTTTATGCCGGAGGTCACCCCGCTGCTGGACGCGCTGGAAGAGATCCTGAACCCCCGGGTGGTTACCTATACCGGCAAGCTGTATAAGGCGTGGCAGCTGCTGGGCAGCATCGGGCAGGAAAAAAGCCCCTACGAGAACGTGCTGCGGGAGGTGGCGGCAGACCTTGAGACCTTGAACAAGTCCCTGCGCGCCCTCAACGCTTCCATCGGGCATTATATCGACCGCCTGACCCATAACCGCACCCCGCAGGAGGTGCTGGAGCTGTTCGACCAGTACGAGGAAAAGGTGGTGGCGGCGGCGTACCATCGCTTTAAAACCAGCGATAACCTGTTCAATTATCGCGCCTATCTGGAAGAAGAACTGGACGACTGCGAGCAGAACCAGCTGCCGCGCTTAGCGCTGGATTACGCCCGGGTGGAGCGCTGCGCCCCCGGCGAAGCTGCACCCCGGGTGCGTGCCCTCATCCAGCAGCAGCGGGATGCGCTGGAGGAGATGAGCACCCTGATGAAGGAGATCGACGCCAGCCACATCCGCTACCGCAAGCGGGCGGTGCAGCGGGCACAGTTTTTGCTGCTGAGCGACCGCTCGGCGCAGGGCAGCGTCACCGCCCTGCTGCGCCGCTATGCGGAGGACATCCGCAGCCCGGAACAGCTGTTTGAGCCGGACGATGGCCCGGTGGCAGCGCGGCTGCACCTGTACCCGGCGGCAGTGTTCGGCGCAAAGCCGCTGTATCCCCCCGCCGCGCCCCGCACCGAAGCACCTCTTGCCCCGGTGCGCACCGAACCTCTTGACCCCGAACGGCTGCGGCAGGAGCAGCAGCTGCTGCTGGATTACGCCCGCCTTGCCGTCACCGAGGAAAACGTGGCGCTGTTGGCGCGGCAGGCACTGGCTGCCCGCGGGCAGGTGAACGCCTCCACCCTTGTGGAGGAATACCCGAACGATTTTACAGGCATCATCGGCCTGCACACCTATTCCCAGTCGCCGCACCGGGAGTATGAGATCACCCTGACCGGAAACTGGGTGGAGCGCGGCGGCTTCCGGTTTCAGGATTTTGTCCTGACCCGCCGCAAGGAGGTAAACACGGATGGCAACCATTGATCTGCTGGAAGAGACCGCAAACTATCTGCTCAACCACTGCTTTGTGCTGGGCTGCGTAGAGGAACAGCGGGCGAAATATCTGTATATTCAGGATCACCTCAACGAGGTGCGGGCAGTGTTCAAACCCTTGGGCTACGCGGTGCTTTTATACCCCGCGCCCATGCAGGCGGCGGCACTGGTCAACGAGCACGAGGGCAGTCAGGCACGGCTGCTCAAGTACGAAAGCATCCTGCTGCTGGTGCTGCGGCTTTTGTACCTGCAAAAGCGGGAAAGCCTTGCCGCCAGCGCAGACGAGGTGCTGGTCACGGTGGAAGAGGTGCAGGCAGAGCTGCAAAAGATGAACCTGCCCCGCAAGCTGGATCAGCAAACGCTGGAAAAGCTCATGCGCACCCTGCGCCGGTACAATCTGGCGCGGCCGGTGGGACGGCTCTCCGGGCTGGACAGCCGCATTGAGGTGTTTCCCACGGTGCTGCTGGCGCTGCCGGATGCCGACCTTGCGGATGCCGCCGCCGAGAGCGCCCGCACCCGCACCGAGCTTGGTCTGTACGAGCGCCCGGAGGGCGCAGACATGGAAGCAGGGGAGGGTGAAGCATGATCGAACTCAAGCGCCTGAAACTCATCAACTGGCATAACTTTGAAAATACCACCTTCGACTGCGCCCGCCTGACCTATATGATCGGCGTGAACGCCGTGGGCAAGACCACCATTCTGGACGCCATCCGCTACTGCCTGACCACGAACCGCAATTTCAATGCGCTGGGCAATAAGAAAAGCGGACGCACCCTGCAAGGCTCTGTCCACGCCAAGCAGCGCGGCGAAAACGCCTACCGCCGCCCGGGGCATACCGTGGCGTATATCGGGGCGGAGTTCTGGGACAGCGTAAAGCACACCAGCTTTGTCATCGCGGTGCGGGTGGAGTCCGAAGGCCCCATGCAGGAGCTGCACCCCGGCGACCAGACGTGGTATATCTCGGAGGACGGCATCACGCTGGAACAGCTGCCCTTTATCGACCCGCGCACCGGTGCGCCCAGCGCCAAGGAGGACTTCAAGCCCGCCGAGGGGCGGCTTTCCTACACCCGCAGCCCCAGCGAAGCGCGGGATAGGATCTGCCGCGCACTGGGCATCGGACGCGCAGCCAGCCCGCTGGGCAAAAAGTTCAACGAGGTGTTCCAGATGGGCACCAGCATGGACGAGATCCCGAATTTCCGGGAGTTTCTGTACCAGTACATCCTGCCCCAGCCGGAGCTGGACTTGGAAGCCTTGCAGGGTGACCGCTTGGAGCTGGAAAACCTGCACGCTGTTCTGGCGGAAGCCCAGACCCGCGCCGATGCGCTGGACGAGATCGTGCGCTATGGCCGCGAAGCCACCGAAAAACAGACCGAAGCCCTTGTGAACCGGGGTGCCGCCCTGCTGGCGCGGGCTGCTGCCGATGCCGGGGAAAAGGCTGTCTGGCAGGAGCGGGTAGACGCCGGACGCCGCCAGCAGGAAACGCTGCGCACCCGCTACGCCGAAGCCAAGACCGCCGAAGCGGAAGCCCGCCGCGCCTACCTGACCGCCCACAGCGCCGCCGGTGCCAGCGGCGAGGGGCGCGCACTGGATGCCCTCAGCGAGGAGCTGGCGCACCGGCAGACCGCACTGGATGCCGCCGCCCGCCGCGCCGACACCGCCGAAAAAGCCGCCGAAAAGACCGGCAACCTGCTGGCTGTGCTGCGCCGCAGCGGTTTTGCCGCCGGGCAGAAGCTGGCAGACCTGACACCCGACACTCTGCCCGCCCTGACCGACTGGCTGACCGCACAGGAAAAGCCGCTGGAAGAAGCCTATTTTGCCGCCCGGCAGCACACCGCCGCCCTGCAGCGGCAGCAGACCGAAAAACGCGCCGAGCTGGACGCCGTATCCGGCGGCAAGTGGGTGTACCCCCACGGGGACGCCGCCACCCGGGTGCGGGACGCCGTGAACGCCGAACTGAAGAGCCGGGGCATGGAGCCGGACGCCCGCATCTTCTGCGAGCTGCTGAACGTGGAGGACGAGAGCTGGCAGGACTGCGTGGAAGCCTGTCTGGGCGACCGCCGGTTCGATATCCTTGTGCCGCCCGCCCACTACGCCGCCGCAAAGAGCGCTTTTGTGGCGCTGAAGGACAAGGTAGGCCCCATCAGTCTGCTGGACACCCCGGGTCTGCGCAAGGCCAACCGCCGCGCCGACACCGCCCCCGCCGACAGTCTGGCGGCACAGGTCACCAGCGAAAACCCGCTTGCCGCGCAGTACGCCGACACCATCCTGCGCCGCATCGTCTGCTGCGACACCCCCGACACACTGGAAAACTATCCCGACAGCGCCACCCGGGATCTTCTGCGCCACCATCCCTTCCGGTTGGAGCGTCTGCGCACCCCGCAGCGCTATATCGGCTTGGAAGCCCGCCGCGCCCGCGCCGGGGCACTGGCAGGGGAGATGAACGCCCTTGCCGAGGAGGTGCGCGCCGCCGCACAGGCAGAGCAGAACCTGAAAGCCGCCTACAGCCAGTACCAGACCCTTTTGCGCGGCACCACGCTGGAAGAACTTGCCGCTTTGTGGGACGCCCGCGCCGCCCTGACCGCCGCCCGCGCGGCGGTGGAGGAACAGGCCGCAAAGCTGGCTGAGTGCCGCGAGAATCCGCTTTTGCAGCAGCTGTATAAGGAGGAAGAGGTGCGCGAAGCCGCATGGGAAGCCGCCCGCACCGCCGTGGAGCAGACCGGCGGCGACCTGCGCGTGTGCGAAAAACAGATCGCTTCCTGTGAGGCAGAGCAGCAAAAGGCGGTGGACACCGCCGAAAAGAGCACACAGACTGCCGAAAGCTTTTTTGCCGCTCATCCGCTGGTGGAGCCGCTCTCCCGCAGCCGTCAGCAGGCGCTCACCGGGCCGGACAAGTCTCCCCGCGCCGCCGCGCAGGCCGCCGAAAAGGCACAGGCCAAGCTGGACGATGCCCTGACCGTCTACCTGAACAGCACCCTGGAACCGGCGCAGCGGGAATACAACCGGCGCTACGTCTGCGATTATCCTCTGGGGCTTGCCGGGCTGGAACAGTACCGCGCCCAGCACGAGAGCCTTGTGCGCATCGACCTGGAGCGCTACGCCGCCCGCCTGGAGCAGGCGCAGCGGGACTGCAAGGACCGCTTCCGCAAGGATATCCTGTTCCGCATGAAGGACGATATCTTCAACGCCCGGCGGCAGTTCCGGGAGCTGAACAAGGTCATGGAACAGCTGACCTACGGCGAGGAAGTCTACCGCTTTGAGCTGGAACCCAGCCGCGACCCGCAGCTGGCGGCGTTCTATCAGGTCATCGTGGACAAGGGCAACCAGCAGATGACCGAGGGTGATTCTCTGGATAACCTTGCCGCTACCGCCGACCCCGCCTACGAGCGTCAGGTGGACGAGTTAATGGAAAAGATCATGGCGGACGTGGACGAGAACACCCGCGCCCGGCAGGAGGGACGCACCGCCGCCGGTGCCACCCTTTCGGACTATGTGGACTACCGCACCTATCTGGACTACGATATCAAGGTGACCAATCAGGTCACCGGGCAGCAGGCGTATCTTTCCCGCGTCAGCCGCGATTCCTCCGGCGGCGAGAATCAGGCACCCTTCTATGTGGCCATCTGCGCCAGCCTGCTGCAAATTTACCAGAAGAGCGAAAACAGCATCCGTCTGGTGCTGCTGGACGAAGCCTTCAGCAAGATGACCAGCGACCGCATCCGCCCCATGATGGAACTGTTCCGCCGCCTGCAATTGCAGGTGCTGCTCATCTCCACCGTGGAAAAGAGCACCGCCATCCAGCCCTACTGCGATATCACCTACTCCATCGTCCGCCACGGCGATGCCAACGCCATCGCGCCCTTTGTCCGCGTTGCAGCGGAGTGAGGTGCATAGCAGAATAAACAAAAAAGAAGCACGCAGCCGCGTGCTTCTTTTTTGCTTTATGCTTTGCGGTAATGGAACGTCTTATCCTTTGTAAGGAACATCGCCACGGTCACCGCCAGCGCGGCAAGCTCGGCGGCGGTGACAGCCAGCCACACGCCATCAATGCCCCACAGGGCGGGCAGCAGGAGCAGCGCGGCAAGCTGGAACAGCAGGGTGCGCAGAAAGGAGATGAGAGCGCTTGTCACGCCGTCCCCCAGCGCTGTGAAGAAGGAGGACGCATACACGTTGAAGCCCATGATGAGAAAGCTCAGCGCATACAGTCGGAAGGCGCGGCTGGTCAGCGCCAGCAGCTGGGTATCGTAGCCCACAAAGATGCGCGCCACATAGGGAATGATGACCATAGACGCCGCCGTCATGGTCACAGCCACCACGGCGATGAGGCGCAGACTCTTTTGGTAGAGGTTATGCACCTCGGCGTGGTTGCGCGCGCCGTAATGGAAGCTGACGATGGGCGCGCTGCCCACGGCATAGCCCACGAACACCGCCACGAACAGGAAAGCCGCATACATGATGACGCCGTAAGCTGCCACGCCGTTTTCGCCGGCAAGCCGCAGCAGCTGGAAGTTATACAGGATATTGACCAGCGACATGGAAAGGTTGGTCATCAGCTCGGAAGAGCCGTTGATACAGGCATCCCACAGCACGCGGCCGTAAAACTGTGTTCTGCACAGGTGCAGGCGGCTGGTATTGCCGTGGTCGATAAAGTAGAACACCGGCAGCACGCCGCCCACCAATTGGCTGATGAGGGTGGCAACGGCAGCGCCCTCCACGCCCCAGTGCAGCATACCCACCATCACAACATCCAGCACCATGTTGGTGCAGCCTGCACCAACGGTGAACCAGAAGCCCAGAAGCGGCTTTTCGGCGGTGACGAAAAAGCTTTGGAACATATTCTGCAGCGCAAAGGGCGGCAGCGCCAGCATCAGGATGCGCCCGTAGCGCACGGCGTAGTCCAGCAGTTCTCCCTTTGCGCCCAGCAGCTCGGCGACCGGGCGCAGGAGCAGGATGCCCAGCACGGCCAGCACACTGACCGAGATGAGCGCTGCCAGCAGAAACATGGTAAAATAGCGGTCGGCTTTTTTGGGGTCGCCCTCGCCCAGCGTGATGCCAACGATGGCGCTGCCGCCGGTGCCCAGCATAAAGCCGACAGTGCCCAGCAGCTGCGGCAGCGGCATGATGAGGTTGACCGCCGCAAAGGCCGTTTTGCCCACAAAGTTGGAAACGCACAGGCCGTCCACGATGCCGTAGATGGAGGTGAACAGCATGGTGCCGATGCAGGGCAGCACGAACCGCAGCAGGCGGGAATAGGTAAAGTGGTCGGAAAGCTGGATGCGTTGCTTAGACATGAACATTCCTTTCAATAGTTGTTGGGGGCAGGGAAAGCCTTACCCGAAGCTGTACTCCACCAGCTGGCAGTTTTTGATGCCCGCAGCGGCGTATTCCTCGTTGGTCATATCGTAAAAATAGGAGTGCACCACCCGGGCAATGCCGTTGTGCGCCACCAGCAGATAGGTCTTGCCGGTGTCGGCCTTCAATTCGTCCAGCAGGTTATAGATGCGCTGTGCCAGCTGCATCATGCTTTCGCCGCCGTCATAGCGGTCGGCAAAGTGGGTCTTGGAGATGCGGAACTCCGCACCGTCCCGGGGCGTGCCCTCGTATTTGCCAAAGCATTGCTCCCGCAGGCGGGGCTCGCAGCGGGCGGGCAGACCGGTGGCGGCGGCAATGGCCTTTGCGGTGTTGGCGGCGCGGGAAAGGGGAGAGTACAGGATCTCGTCAATGTGCAGGCCGCTGTCCCGGACAAGCGCGCCCAGCTGCCGTGCCTGCTGTTGCCCGCGGGCGGTCAGCGGGCTGTCGGTCATGCCGCAGATCTTATTTTCCACGTTCCATACCGTCTCGCCGTGGCGGGTGAAATAGATATTATGCATAAAATTACTCCTTACAGCTTGTGCAGGGTGCCGTCCGGCAGCAGACAGACGGTGTCTCCCTCGTCGATGCCAAGACATATCAGCTCCCTGTCCGGGTAGGGCAGGATGCGGGCAGCTCCGGCGGCATCGGTCAGGGTCACATCGCACAGCACCGGCTGCCCGGCGGGCAGCTCCTCGCAGCCGTACAGCTGCTCGTCAATGCGCAGCACGCGGTATTCCGGCATGGTACAGCCCCTCCTTTGTGTTTTTCCTTATTATATAGCACCCGGGTGCTTTGGTGCAAGGGGGAACGAACTCCCTCAGTCAAAACCTGACGGTTTTGCCAGCTCCCTCGGGGAGGGAGCCTCTGGCGTGCCCGGAAACTTTGTGCTTTAGCTGGAAACTTCACCGCTATGCCAAAGGCCCCATCTCAGAGGGGGCTGGCATCGCGCAGCGATGACTGGGGGAGTTCGTCCCCCCGCTTGACAGCGGCGCGGAGAAATTGTTACAATACGATTACGACTGCAAACCACGCGGAGGGGTTCATGAATATTACGGAATTGCGGTATCTGGTAGCCATCATGAAATGGGGGTCGGTGTCGGCGGCGGCAAAGCAGCTGTACGCGGCGCAGCCCAATGTCAGCAAGGCGCTGAAAAATCTGGAAGAGGAATACGGGGTGCGCATTTTCGAGCGCTCCTCCACGGGCATGATCCCCACCGAGCAGGGCAAGCGGTTCATCGCGCAGGCGCAGCGGGTGCTGCAGCAGGTGGACGAGCTGAAGCAGGAGGCGCATCAGCAGCGCAGCTGCGCCGAGCTGCGGGTGGTGCTGACCCATGCCACCTACGCCTCCTACGCGGCGGTGGATTTTTTGCAGCAGGCAGCCCGCAGCGAGCAGCTGCGGGCACATATCCGGGAGAGCGGTGCCATTGAAGCTCTGGACTTTGTGCTGCGGCAGGGCTACCACATGGCGCTGCTGCGCTACGCCGCCGAGGACGAGGACTACTATCTGCGCTACTGCCAGCGCCACGGCCTGCGGCAGGAGCCTATCATGGAGTTTTCCTACCTGCTGCTCACCAGTCAGGACAGCCCGCTGGCACAGCGTCAGGTGCAGAACCTTGACGAACTGAACGATTACATCGAGGTGCTGCACGGCGACACCCATCTGCCCGGGGACGAGAGCACCGCTTCCCACTGGGAGGTGAACCCCAACCGCCGCATCCATGTGTACGAGCGGTGCAGCCAGTTCTCCATTTTGCAGAACCTGCCCACGGCCTATATGTGGTCGTCCCCCATGCCGCAGCGCGCGCTGGAGCAGTACCATCTGGCGCTGCACGGCTGCCCGGCACAGAAGCAGCAGATGCGGGACGTGCTGGTGTACCCGGAGCGGGAACCCCTGCAGCCGGAGGAGCAGCTGTTTGTGCAACTGCTGCACAAGCAGGCGGATGCCACCATCAAGGACAGCGGGTGGAAGAAGATTTGAAATGCGCACCGCGTCTTCCGGGTTGCGGCACCCAGCATCCGCATCGTGCCTTGGGTGGCACGCGCGTCTTGCTGGCCGCTGCCCCAACAACTCCTCCCTGTTTCCGCCGCTGGCGGCGGTCGTCGTTGTTGCAGCGGAAGAATTATTTTTATTTTCGGGCTAGCGGAGCGTCTGCGGACGCTCCGCTAGCCCTTTTTCACGGGAGGGGTCGTAAAGGCAAACGGCAGCTGCCGCGCTTGTTTCCTGCGGAAACAGTCGCGCGACGGGGAGCGTCCTCGCCCTCTCAGTCACCTTTGGTGACAGCTCTCCCAAAGGGAGAGCCCTTGGCATGGCGGCATAGTTTCCGGTTGAACTGCAAAGTGTGCGGTTTCGCCAGAGCCTCTCCCTTTGGGAGAGGTGGCATTGCGTCAGCAATGACTGAGAGGGCGAGCCCGCTGCCGGGGGGCGTTTTTCGTCCCAAATTCCACGTTTTGGGGAGAAAATCGCAAACGATTAAGCAAAATGCACAAAAAGGCGGCGCAAAGTTTGGCGGGGACGCTTTTGACCGTTCCTGGAAGAATGTTTTTGAGAAACAACAGAGCAAATTAAAACGAGTTATCAATATAAAATGCAAGTTTAAATAAACAAACAAAATAAACGGCCATATACTTTTTGATATGGGAACCATACCTAAAAAATATTAACACAATTATGAAAAAGGTGTTAACATGAAGCCAGAGATCGGTCATAGCCGCAGTATGGCATAAGCTGTCGGCGGCTGAAATTCAAAAGGAGGTTTCTGGTATGATTAGTTTCTTACTGTGTCTGGCGCTCCTTATCATCGGCTACTTTGTCTATGGTAAGATCGTGGACAACACGTTCGGACCGGACGACCGCGAAACTCCTGCTGTGCGCATCAACGATGGCGTTGACTACGTTGTGATGCCCCAGTGGAAGCTGTTCCTCGTCCAGCTGCTGAACATTGCAGGTCTGGGCCCCATCTTTGGTGCACTGCAGGGTGCTCTGTGGGGTCCCGTGGTGTTCCTGTGGATCACCTTCGGCACCATCTTTGCCGGCGGCGTACATGACTACTTCTCCGGCATGATGAGCGAGCGCAACGACGGCGCTTCCATTGCTGAGGTCACCGGCCGCTATCTGGGCCCCGTGATGCAGAACATCATGCGTGTGTTCTCTGTGGTGCTGCTGATCATGGTCGGTACCGTGTTCGCAGTCGGCCCCGCAGGTCTGATCGTTACCCTGTGCAAGAACGGCGGTATGTCCGGTGTGATGACCACCACTCTGTTCTGGCTGATCATCATTCTGGTGTACTACTTCATCGCAACCTTTATCTCCATTGATGCCATCATCGGTAAGATCTACCCCCTGTTCGGCATCTGCCTGATCATCATGGCTGTGGGCGTTATCTTTGGTATCTTTACCAACCCCGCTTACACCATCCCCGAGATCTGGGCAAACTTCAGCAATATGCATCCCTCTAACACTCCTATCTGGAGCTTCATGTTCATCACCGTTGCCTGTGGTGCTATCTCCGGTTTCCACTCCACCCAGTCTCCTTTGATGGCTCGCTGCATGAAGAGTGAGAAGCAGGGTCACTTCGTATTCTACGGTGCAATGGTCAGCGAGGGCATCATCGCTCTGATCTGGGCTGCTGCCGGCTGCGCACTGTACACCATCACTGACGGCAAGATGGTCGGTCTGGCCGAGGCTCTGGCTGCCGGTCAGTCTGCCGCTATCTACGACGTCTGCCTCAAGACCATGGGTAAGGTTGGCGTGGCACTGGCTATGATCGGTGTCGTTATCTGCCCCATCACCTCTGGTGATACCGCCTTCCGTTCCGCTCGTCTGACCTTGGCCGACTGGCTCAAGATCGATCAGGACAGCTACGCAAACCGCCTGAAGCTGTGCATCCCCGTGCTGGGCGTTGGTGCCTTCCTTGGCATCGGCAACGCACTGGGCTTCATCAACTACACCGTCATCTGGCGTTACTTCAGCTGGACCAACCAGACGCTGGCTATGATCGTCCTGTGGGCTGCTTCTATGTACCTGTTCAAGGAAAAGAAGAACTTCTGGATCACCGCCGTGCCTGCAACCTTCATGAGCGCTGTGTCCTGCACCTACTTCGTGCTGGCTCCCGAGTGCCTGGGCAAGATGATCAACACCTATGCGGACGGCAAGCTGGTGGCTTACAACACCGCCGTTGCTTACCCCATCGGCATCGTCTTTGCCATCGCAATGCTGGCTCTGTTCCTCCATGCTACCAAGAAGCACGCTGCTTCTAAGGCATAAGGAACTGACGGCTCCATATTTCCGTAAGTAACCTGCGCCCGCCGCTGCCTGACCGTACAGCGGCGGGCGCTGTTTTTTGAAAAAATCAGGGCTTGCAATTGCCCCTGCCCCGTGGGAAAATAGGGGCGTAGAATTTAAAGCAAAGAAGGGAACTACCCATGATTTTCAAACCCGCACAGCTGGGCATGGCAAAGCTTGACCCGCAGGAGCTGGAGGCAGACAAAAAAGCCTGCCGGAAGATCGGCCCCTGCGGTGTGGGCAAAAAGGCGCTGTACCTGAACAGCTTTTACATCGACCGCCGCTATTATCTGCCTTACGGCAGCATCACCCGGGTGTTCAAGCGGGTGGCTATGAGCTCCGGCGGCTTTTCCGGCAAGGGCGTGTTTGCCTCCATGGCGTATCTTGTGGTGGAGTACGATGGCGGTAAGCAGAAGCAGTGCAACTTCAAGGACGAGCGGGACGTGGACGCCCTGCTGGCAGTGCTTGCCAAAGAGCAGCCGCAGCTGCATCTGCTGAGCGCCGCCGGAGAGCAGGCGCTGGAGAAAAAGGCTGCCGAAAAGGCCGCCCGCAAGCTGCCGGAGCTTTCCGAGGACGCACAGCACAGCCTTACCGTGCTGCGCCGGGCAAAGGACTATCTGGATGCAAAGCCGGAGCTTTCTGCGGAGCTGAGCGCTGCTCAGCGCCGCAAGCGTGCGCAGCTGCAAAGCAAACCGGTGTACCGCTATGTGGCGCTGGCCATCTTTGTGCTGGGCGTTGCGGCTGCGGCCTACGGTCTGTATTCCGTGTTCAGCCACACCGGCAGCTACGGTGTGTACTTTGCGCTGTTCGGCTTTGCCGCCATCTTCCTGTTTTCCAGCTACAATATGCTGCCCACCGCCCACAATAACAACAACGCCATCATGAAGCGTGCGGACAAGGCGGAAGCCGCCATGGCAGAGTATGTCAAGCACTACCCCCACGGCGCATTCCCGGTGGCAAGCTGGTACGCCCACCCCATCGTGCTCAAGCGGATGATGGACGCTATCGAGGAAGGCAACGCCGTCACCGTGCCGGAAGCACTGGATGCGGTGAAGGCGCGCCTGAAGAGCCTGAACGCGGACGTGCAGGTGGAGCAGGAGGAATACGACGAGGTGGTGGTCATCAAGGCCCTGTTCCTCAACCACGATTATCAGTAAAACCTTGTGATGACACAAAGCCGGACAGTCCGTAGACTGTCCGGCTTTGTGCTTTTTCACGGGAAACTTTTCCGTTATACCAAAAGGCGCCCCCTTGAGGGCCGACTTCCCCCGCTCCGGGGGAAGATGTCACCGCAGGTGACAAAAGGGGGAATCTGGCGCATTAGCGCCTGAGGGGGTTTAAATCAGCGTCTCCATCAGCAGCGGGTCGTGGGGATGGGCGTACTTCTGCTTGGCGATCTCGATAAAGGACTGCACCTCCAGCCGGGGCGCGTGGCGCATGGCGGCGATCTCCACCGTCACCGGGGGAAAATCCAGCAGCGGCACCTTGACGATGCCCGGGATCACCGCCGTGGACAGGCAGGGCACGATGGACATGGCTGTGCCCATCTGGATCATGATCAGCGCACCCTCAAAGCTGGGAGAGATCTTGCTGCAATCCACCCCCACCTGCGCCAGCTGCTCCAGCGAAGGTCCCTGACAGGCGGACAGAAAGTTGTCGAACGCGCCGGAGGATACCACGCTCTGTCCTTTCAGGTCGGCCAGATGCAGCGCCCGCCGGTCGGCAAGGGGAGAGTTGGGGTTCATCAGCACATGATACCCCAGCGAGAACAGGGGCGTAAAGGAGATATCCCGGTCGCGGGAGTGCTCGGTGGCGTAGAAAAAGCCGATGTCCAGCTGCCCGGAGCGCAGCTGTTCCAGCGGGCGGCGGTTGTCCTGCGGCACAACGTCCACGCAGGCGTTGGGGAACTGGTGCTGGAACTCGGCAAGAATGCTGGAAAAAGTGCCGTAGTCGAACAGTTGCCGCAGACCCACCGTCAGGCGGGAGCGGTCGGCTTCCTGAATATCCTGCGCCTTTTTCAGCGCCTGCCTGCCAAAGCTGGTCATCTGCACCATGTCCAGATAAAAGGACTGCCCGGCGGCGGTCAGCTTGGTGCGGCGGGTGGTGCGCTCAAACAGGTGCAGCCCGGTCTCCTTTTCCAGCGCGTTGATCTGGTAGGTGATGGCGGGCTGGGTGGTGAACAGCCGCTCGGCGGCGGCGCTGAAATTCAGCTCCTCCGCTACGGCAATAAAGCACTCCAACTGGTAAATCGTCATAGAACCGCGCCCCTCCTTGGGTAAAAAAGATGGTCATCTTTATTATACAGGATTGCTGACAGGCCGTAAAGAGAAGGTGATTTATAAAGAGATTTGATAAATGAGGATGCAAATTTGTATTTCACACTGGAACGAAACTTTGCTATAATCGTATCAATGTTCAAAATGCACGAAGGAACAGGAAAAACGCAAAAAAGAAGAGAAAAGAAAAAGAAAGGCGAACCTTATGGCTAAGATCTCTCGTCGCAACTTTATGCGCGGTGCCGCTGTGGGCACCATGGGCGCAGCTGCTGCCGGTCTGCTGACCGCCTGCGGCAACTCCGCTTCCAGCACCACCAGTGCTCCCGCTTCCTCCGCAGCTTCCTCTGCTGCTTCCTCCGCTGTGACCAAGCCCTCCTCCCCGGTGGACGGCAAGTACGTCACCAAGGCTATGGGTCACGAAAGCTGGGTGCACGTTGCCACCACCTTCTTTGACGGCAAGATCACTGCCTGTGAGGTGCTGTCTCACGAGGAGACCATCGGCATCGGCAACTACGCCTGCTCCCGCATCCCTGCCGCTATCGTAGAGCACCAGAGCGTCAACGTGCCCAACCTGCGCGGCTCCTCCATCACCTCCATGGCTGTCAAGGCAGCTGTGAAGGAGGCCATCGAGCTGGCCGGCTATAACGTGGACGACTTCTCCAAGGAGGTCACCATTGCAGCTTCCAACGAGGTCATCGAGGAAGAGGCTGATGTCGTCATCATGGGTGCCGGCACCTCCGGCCTGACCTGCGCCTGCCGCCTGCTGGAGGCCGGCTACAGCGTCATTCTGGTGGAGAAGCGCGATATCCCCGGCGGCTCCATGTCCATGACCTACGGCGGCGTTGCCACCGCAGGCTCCAAGCTGCAGTACAACTACGATGTGGACGGCAGCTTCCGCAACTCTGCCATGGGCACGCTGGAGGGCATGATGAACTTCTGGCAGACCATGGAGAAGTACCACCGCACCGAGTTCTTCAACGGTGAAATGCCCTACATGACCAAGCAGTACACCGTCGCCGGCGATCTGGTGGACTGGATGGCAGGCATCGGCATCGGCTTCAACACCATGGGCAACTACGAAAGCGCTACCCAGTACGGCGCTTCCACCCCGTATCTGGCACCCGGCTGCTACGAGGGCGGCGCAGGCTACGCCATGATGTTCATGGCACAGCGCGTGGAGAAGTACGAGAAGGGCAAGATCATCTACTCCACCAGCGTCACCGACCTGATCAAGGACGAGAGCGGCCGTGTTGTGGGCTTCCACGCCAAGGGAGAGAACGGCGCAAGCTACACCCTGCGCGGTAAGGCGGTCTGCCTTGCCTCCGGCGGCTTTGCCAAGAACCCCGAAATGCTGAAGAAGTACAGCCCCGACTACGCCGACTTCTTCTTCAACTGCGCCTCCAGCATGACCGGCGAGGGCATCCAGATGGGTATCGACGCCGGCGGCTATGTGGAGTGCGAAAACCGCGCTCTGCCCGCCTTCCTGTCCAGCTACAAGAGCAAGTTCGAGCTGGCCTTCATCCACCAGTCTGCCCCCGGCATCATGGTCAACATCAAGGGCGACAACATCGGCAACATCGTCTCCGATAACCACTACACCATGGCCAAGGCAAAGCTGAACAAGGACAACGGCGACACCTTCTACTATGTGTTCGACGAGTCCTCTGCCGTCAAGCTGCGCGACAGCGAGTCCTACGGCTTCAACGGCTACGTTGCTATGTTCGAGAAGGGCGAGGCTGTGCACTACGACAGCGTGGAGAAGGCTTCCGAGGAGCTGAACCTGCCCAATCTGGCAGACGCCATCGAGGCCAACAACGCCGCCGCTCTGGCTGGCGAGCCCGATGAGTTCGGCCGCCGCAACTGCCCCTACATCGAGACCCGCGACGGTCTGTGGGCCATCCGTGTTGACCCCACCTTCTACCTGACCACCGCAGGTCTGGCCATCGACACCGATTGCCACGTCCTGACCGAGGACAAGAAGGCCATCCCCGGCCTGTACGCTGCCGGCGACGTCTGCGGCTCCATCGAGGAGAAGGACGCCAAGCAGTACGGCATGGGCTTCGACGCCGCTCTGACCTACGGCTACATCATGGGCGAGACCCTGAAGAAGGAGATCTGAGCTGCGCTCTGACCCCTGACCTATAAAAAGCAAAAGGCTGCTGCACAAAACCGTGCAGCAGCCTTTTTGCGTGGGAGAACAAGCGCTGCAAATGCAGTTTGCCTTTGTGACCTCTCCCGTGAAAAAAGGGATACCGGAGTGTCCGCAGACGCTCCGGTATCCCGAAATTAAAAATAATTCTTCCACTGAATATGCGCAAAGCACACGCGGCGCGCATTCCAAATCGTCCCCTTACGCCGCCGCAGGCTTGCGGAAGATGGCCATGGCACGCTTGTAGCAGCTGGCAAAATAGGCAATCTCCGCCAGCGCGGTCAGCGTCCAGCTGCAGGGATACAGCAGGTACAGCGCCGGGATGGTGTGGAAGTGGGCAAAGATGGTGTACACCCAGATCACCCGGAATACGCAGGAGCCCAGCACCACGATGACGGTGGGCACCACCGTCTTGCCCAGCCCGCGGGAGGCGGCGATGGTGCAGTCCATAAAGGCGGAGACGCAGTAGGCAAAGGCCATCACAGCCACCCGCTTCATGCCGGCGTCGATAACGGCGGCTTCGGTGGTGAACAGCGCAAGGAAGGACGGCCCGCAGAAGAACAGCGCCGCGCCCAGCACAAACCCCACGCCGAAGGAGTAGCCCAGACTGATGAAGTAGCTCTTCTTCACCCGGTCAGGCCGTCCCGCGCCGTAGTTCTGGCTCATAAAGCTGGCGCAGGCCATATAGAAGGCCGCCATGCAGTCGTAGATCAGCCCATCCGCGTTGGCGGCGGCGCTGTTGCCCTTGACCATCAAAGAGTCAAAGGAGTTGACACCCGCCTGAATGAACAGGTTGGCAATGGCAAAAATAGCGTTCTGCAGCCCGGCGGGCACACCCAGCGCAAGGATGCTCTTGGCCTGCACAGGGTCCAGCTGTAATTTGTGCGGGTCCAGCGCGTAGCAGTCCTGCACCCGGGTCAGCGCCCGCAGGATCAGAAATGCGGAAACGCACTGGCTGATGGCACTGGCCAGCGCCACGCCCACCACGCTCAGATCGCACACGATGACAAAGAACAGGTTCAGCAGAATGTTCAGCGCACCGGCAATGGACAGATACAGCAGCGGCTTTTTGGTGTCGCCGATGGAGCTGAACACCGCGTTGCCGAAGTTGTACAGCGCCAGCGCCGGCATACCCAGAAAATACACCCGCAGATACAAGATCGCGCCGGGCAGCAGATCCTCCTTGGTGTTCAGCAGCCGCAGCATGGCGGGGGAGCCCAGCAGACCGATGAGCAGCAACGCCACACCGGCAACGGCGCTGATGATGGCTGCCGAGTGGACGGTCTTTTCCACGTCCTTGGGGTGGCGCGCGCCGTAAAAACGCGCCACCAGCACGTTGATGCCGTTGCTCAGACCAATGAGAAAGCCGGTGAACAGGGTCACCAGCGTGCTGGTGGAGCCCACAGCGCCCAGCGCCGTGGAACCGGCAAAGCGCCCCACCACCGCCACGTCCGACATATTGAACAGCACCTGCAGCAGGTTGGAAAGCGCCAGCGGCAGACTGACCAGAAAGATCTGCTTGGCCAGAGGGCCTTCCGTCAGCGTATTCGTTTGAGAACTCATACTCTTTTTTCCCTTTATCCTATACATCCTAAACCGTGCCCGCGCACACCGGGGCACAGCCTCTATTATAAGGCACTGCACCGCTTTTGCAAGATGGATTCGATAAAATAAATAAAAAGGACTGCTGCACAAAACCTGTGCAGCAGTCCTTGGTGCGACCGGGAGGATTCGAACCTCTGGCCTTCCGGGTCGGAGCCGAACGCTCTATCCAGCTGAGCTACGATCGCAAATGCCGTACCCCTTTGGTGGGTACAACACAGTATAACACATCGGGATGCAAAATGCAAACGAAAATCGTCAACCCTTCCGGTTTCGCAGCCAGATGCGGTGCAGGCCGTCGGTGATCAGGGTCTCGCGGTAGTGGATGGGGGTGCGGCAGGCCTCCCGGATGGAGCGGGGCAGGTCGCCGGTAGCGTAAAAGGCGGTCTGTGCGCCCAATTCGGCGCAGAAGCGGTCGGCCAGACCGTCCAGCAGGCTGGCCGTGCCCAGCACAAAGCCATTTTGCAAACAGGCCGAGGTGCTTTTGCCCAGCACCGAGTCCGGGGCGCGGGTGGCAGGGTCGATCTGGGGCAGCTGCGCGGTCTTTTGCACCAACGCATTCATGGAAAGCTGCGGCCCGGGCAGGATCACGCCGCCCACAAGTTCCTGCTTGGCGTTCACCGCCATCAGGGAGATAGCCGTGTCTGCCGAGATGACCACCAGCGGCCCGGGACACTCTGCCAGCGCCGCCACCGCGCCGCACAGCAGCTCTGCGCCCAGCTGCGCGGGGTTGTCCAGCCGCAGCTTGATGCCGCTTTTCAGCCCCGGCCCCACGGTCAGGATGCGCGCCTTGCACAAGAGCTGTAAGGCCGCCAGCACCCGCCCGCTGAGCATGGGCACCACGCTGCCCAGAATGCCGCCCTCGATCTGCGCCGGGGATGCCTCGTACAGCTGTAACAGATTCACCAGTCGGATGGCGTATTCCTCCACCGTGGCAGCGGGGTCGGAGTGCAGCCGCCCGCAGAAGATAAGGGTATCTTGTTCGTAGCCGCCCACAGTGATGTGAGTGTTGCCGATATTGACGGTGAGGATCATGGTCAGGGCTCCTTTCGCAGCGCTCTATAATGTATATAATATATAATCTGTCTCTTATACACATCTCCGAGCCCACGAGACTACGCTGCATC
>ENA-OWXD01000037-OWXD01000037.1-human-gut-metagenome-genome-assembly--contig:-NODE-37-length-47705-cov-17.4716_pt1 | contig 47705 bp, 30 predicted proteins | sample MGYA00249244_ERZ652055 | MGnify/ENA primary metagenome ERZ652055 (study PRJEB26925, sample SAMN05827059) | human gut metagenome | biome: ENVO:2100002; feature: ENVO:00000062; material: ENVO:00002003...
CGGTCTTTCATGCAGCAGGGGCTCTCAATGTTTTTATGTCCTGCTCATATCGTCTGTAATCGGAACAGGTACGATTCTGCAAGCGTACCGGCATTTCAACGATTGCAGTATAAACGAAAAACCGCAGGTTGTAGACGAGTTTGGCGTGTTTCAAGGGCTCGGTAAGCATTTGCCGTTCCAAGCGATGTTGCGAACGCAGACTGGTGATTGCTTGCTGGCTTGTGGTGGTGTTTGGGTTGCTAAGCGAGGGCTGCTTGTTGCGTGGGTTGGTTTTATTGGTGTGGGTTTGGACACTGTATGGAGATGACGATGGCTGGAGCGGGGTAGGGAGTTGTGACGCGGATTGGGGATGCTGGGTGGCTGGCCGATTGCGTGCAACGGCCTAACGCGTTGTTTGCGGTGCACGGCCAATAGATCTCTGTAGGGGGCCTACCCAACGTAAGGCGTCTGAAGGCATTTCCCTGGAAGCTCGGGCTTCCTGGATATCTTGGCGATTAAGATGCGCCCCATGCTCAGCCGGCATATAGAATGGACTGTGGACGTGACGATTGCCTGCTGCTGACATGTTGGTTAATCGACGATGATGGCAGCGACGGAGATTGATTGGGGCAGTCGGCATGTTCGCGAGCGAAAAGGCGGCCCTGCTCGGCGATGTGCCGACTTTTATTGTAGCGAAGGCGTTGGTGACGCCGAGAGGCGGCAAGGCCGACAAAACTATTGCGAAGGCAAGGGATCAACATGGCATTTGAAGCACGTCAGAGTACGGTTGGAAAGCTGCTTAATGACTCAATCTATAGAATCCCTCGCAATCAGCGCGCTTACGTGTGGGATGAGCATAACTGGAAAGATCTATTCGAAGACATCAAGCTTGTGACAGAGGAAGTTGCTACGTCGCATTTCATCGGTTCGATAGTGCTGATGGAGGAAGAAGAAGAAGACAGCCTCGGGGTTTTTACAATAATTGATGGTCAACAAAGAGTTATTACCCTAACGCTCTTGCTGTCTAGCCTCATGTTCGCTTTCAAGAAAAGGAATATGATTAACCACGCTAATGGCACAAAAAAATATCTAGTGGCGATAGATACTAAGGATGTTGAGCACGCGATCGTCGCTCCGGAGAATCATTTATCATTAACGAGGATCGTCGAAGGAGTAATTGCTATCTCTCCTGAAGATGCGGCTGCCATGTCTGCTGTGGCTTTCTCGAAGAGCAAACGCGCGTCCGGATCAAAAGACGAACTGATCGTTAAAGCCTTCCAATATTTCAGTGCAAGTTTCGCCAAGATGAAGGATGAGGAGTTGCTGGCCTTCAGGGATGCGGTCATTTCTGTCGCATATGTAAACATCAAATCATCGTCTGAGGAAGATTCGTACACAATATTCGAAATATTGAATGCGCGAGGTATCGAGCTTGAGGACCATGAGCTTCTGAAGAACTATATTATGCGCTATATCCATCCTATAGAAAAGCGCGATGATGCAAAACAGGTATGGTCGGAAATTGAAGCAACAGTCGGCTCGAACATGAAAGCTTTTTTGCGTCACTACGCAATTCAAAAATATCGCCTAGGTCAAGGCGACAAGGATGGAGCATATAAGAAAATAAGGGATTTTACGGATCCAAAGAAGGCTGCTGATCTTCTCTATGATTTAAGGCTAAAAGCCGGACATTATGCAGAGATTGTCGAGCCAACCAGCGATGACAGAAATGCGGAAATCTTGAGTTTCTTAAGAACACACAATGTCCGCGTCTTCAGGCCGCTTCTTATGAGTTTAATGCACGCTCGCGAAATAGAGCAGCTAACGAGCGAGCAGTATGATGATGTGATTGGATTTATTTACCGGTTCTATATTTGCTATAAGATAATCGGGGGAATGGAGTCGAACCACCTATCGGATTCGATCGTGAAACACTCATACGCAATCGAGTTGAACTGCACCCAGCAAGTGTTAGATGAGTGGAAAAATAGTTTTAACGAAAAACTGCCTTCAGAAGAAACATTTCGAATTAATCTCCTTTCGCTTGGATGGTCTCATTCGTGGCCGTTGTATAGCGAAACAAAGTTGAAGGATCGCTGCAAGTTGGTCCTTGCCTTGCTCGAGGAGCTTAAGTCTGGTGTTAGGGTTTCTGAGGCATTCACAATAGAGCACATTCTTCCGGATTCGCGGGCTCAGGAAAACTCGATTATTGGGAACTTGCTCATGCTAGAAGAGCGACTTAACGCGAAATGTAAAGACAAATCGCTTAAGGAAAAGCTGCCCATATACGCTGAATCGCGTTATGCCACTACAAGAGCTTTTGCTAAACGCTATGCGAATGGTTGTTTTGACGTTAAGAAGCGCGTTGATTTTATCGCGAAAGATTTGTTTGAAATGGTCATCCACTAGCTTGCACCGCGCGGCCGCGGCGCTTGAGCTCGTCAAGAAGTGCATCGACCCGGCGATAAGGCGGCAGGCCGAAGGGTTCGAATGGGATCCGAAAGCGCTGGAGTAGGCTCTCGCCTGGCCATAGGAAAGGTAAGGGTGGAAACCGATGGCGGACAAGGAGCGACCAAGGTGAACGAGGATGACATCATCGGCGTCGTGAGGGAGTACATCGAGGACAAGGAGAACTCGTACGCCCTCATGCTTACCGGGGAATGGGGATGCGGGAAAACCTACTTTGTCGAGCACGCACTGACCGAGAAGCTGGAGGAGGATGAGAGCCGGCATCCCGTCGTGGTGGCGTCCGCCTACGGCGCCAAGGACTTAGCGGAGCTCTGCGGGGCGATTGAGTCTGGTTTCATCTCGAAATACGCCATAGGGTGCGCGGCCGGCGGGGAGAGGGGCAGGTGGGATTCACTCGTCGGGTTCGCCAAGGACACGGGAATATCGTTCCTCGGGAAAAAGATCAGGGAGCTGGAGAAGAAGGCGGGCGTCGATCTCAAGATGGCGCCGCTGAATGCCGTGAACCTCATCATCGGCCCCGAGACCCTCCTCGTCATAGACGACGTGGAGAGGTGCGACATGGGCATTCGCGAGCTGCTCGGGGCGGTCGACCACCTCGTCGTTGGCTGCAGGAAGAAGGTCCTCCTCGTCTGCAACGAGGATGAGTGGAGGAAAGGGCTAGGACCGAAGGGGGAGAAGGGGACGACCAGGGAGTACGAGAGCCTCATCGAGAAGACCGTCTGGCGGAAGTGCCGGTTCAGGCCCTCGGTCGGCTCGGTTGTGGAACGCGTTCTGGGAGGCGTGCTGGGCGGCATCTACCCAGGCGCGCTCGAGGACGCCGTTTCGGCGATTGAAGGAAGCGAATCGCCGAACTTGCGATCCCTCAGCAAGATGCGCCCCGTGCTGGTCGGGATGAAGGAATCCGGGTTCTTCGCTGAACCCACCGACCCGGAGTCTGCCAGGGCAGTTTTCAAAGAGGCTTTCGGCTTTGCAGCGGGGGCGGCGAAGGGGATGCGCATCGGGCCTCCGTCAAGCCGGGAGGATTCCATCCTTAGGGGTGGCATTTTCGAGTCGCGCCGGCTCAAATACGCCGCTCTGGACTTCATCCCCCGCTTTTTCGAGAGGTGTGAGGGGGTCGATTCCAAGCATGTTCGTTCCTGCCTGGAAGATTACCTTGCGACCTTTCATCCCGACGGGCCGGCCGCGCGGAAAGCTATTGAATGTATCGAAGGCATCAGACACGCCACTTTCCGCGATGCCGATGTCCTTGGCATGGTGGAGACTTTAGTCGCCGGGATTGTCCCCGGGGACGGGAGCCGCGGCTTGTCGTTCGACGTCTATCCCGACGTCCTGCGTGCCGTCAAAGGCATTGCGGGGGAATATGCTGACGCCTTTCCCGAAGGGGTCGCGCCGCTCGTCAAGGCGATGGAATCCTCCATTGGACGGGATCCCGAGTCTGCAGTGAGGTCAATCGGAAAGAATCGAGTCGAATGGCAGGAGATCCCTTTCGACTCGAGCGAAGCGCATGAGATTCCGGCTTTGGAGGAGGTCGACAGGCTGAGGGAGCTCGCCTTGACGACGCTACGCGAACGGGAGTCGGAGTCTCTTGGCAACGTCCTGATAAACGCCCCCGACCAATTCGCGACGAAGCTCTATCTGGCTTTCTCGAAATCAGATGACTGGTCGGAACCCATCCTGTCGCTCATTTCCCTCGACACTTCCCTCCTCGCGAGGGCGATGGAGAAGATGCCTCCCGAAGATATTCGGCTTGTGCACAGTGTCCTTTTTCCGGGCGACCACATGAGGTCGTGCACGGCCTCGCTCGAGGGCGAGGACAGGAAGGCCCTCGTAGCTTGGGCCAAGAGGCTCGGATCGGAGATCGGCAAGGTCGAGACCATGGAGTATTACCAAAGGATCTATTTCGACGCCATATCCAAGAGTCTCGAATGTCTTGCCGATATCTAGGATCCGCAGCTGTTGCCAAGTTGAAACGTGGCTTAGGATTTGCAGAAGATCTTCTAATGGCAGTCTTACGACAAGGACGAGGATGCCCTAATGCCTTGCCCAGGCTCCATCCAGCTCCGCCGCGCAGCTCTCGAACACGCACCTAACGGCGGCCATTTCCGACGGGGTCACGCGCCCTCCGCTCGCCTTATCCGAGGGCCTATGCGGCGGGGCTTGACTTCGAGGACGTCGTCGACTCGTCCCTCGAGCTTGTAAGGCTTGCTGAGGTAGGCGGACTAGAGTAAGAAAAGAGAAATCAAAAGGCGAATTTATCGCGAGGAGCAAAATGTCCCAAATAAATCAGATCCAAGAAGAGCTAAGGCAGATCGAAGGCGGGCGTTTTCAAACACTAGCAAATCAGTATCTATATAGGAGATATTCGCTTAACAACATCATTGAATTAGGATCCCAATGCGGCACGGATAAAACCACGACCGGAGTGCCAGACATGTACTCCGTAGGAGAGAATGGACACTACCTCTTCGCGGCATACACAACCTCTAAATCCGACATCCGCAATAAGCTGCTAAATGATGCTAAAGACTGCCTCGACAGGAGCAAAACCGGAATCAATCCGCAACTCATAGATCGAATCATCCTGTGCCACACATACTTTCGCCTTTCACCTCTGGTACTCGAGGAGGTCCGTGCCATCGATCCACGGATAGAAATAATCGGGCCAGAGACAATTGCGAGCGACCTTGATGGAAAATACCCTGCGCTAGCGCATACGGTATTGGGCGTTCCACTCGGAAAGGGATCATTCATCGCCCCAGACCGCTTCATCGAGCGAAGCCTGAACGACCGTTTCTCAACCGACCTGTCGAAGCTCCTCATGCACAGGGATTCCGAGTTTTCAGTCATCGTCGAATCGATAGAGCAAAACAAGGCAGTGGTGATTCAGGGGCAGTCTGGATCGGGGAAAACCAAGATCGCCCTCGACGCATGCCTCTCATTCAGCAAACGGCATCACTGGGATCTTCTTATCTTGGACTCTAGGTATTCATCGCATCTCGACGATGATATCGAGCTGATTTTGTCGGAGTCGGAAAACATTATCCTTCTAGTCGATGATGCAAACGGCAACCTGTCACTTGAGCACTTGCTGGGAATCTGTTTGGAAAACAAAAAGCTAAAGATTGTCCTCACCTGCAGGAAGATGCACCGAAGCGAGTTGACCGCAAAAATCGGCAGTTATCTAAATTTCAGAGAAATAGAGCTGGAGCCTCTAACCGCGGAAAATATAGAAGCGATACTCGAGACCGAATACAACATAAAAAACATAGCACTGAGGGAGAGAGTATCGGCAATCGCAAACGGAAACCTGCGCTTGGCTATCATGGCAGCAAGCCCCATAGCAGACGGCAATTTCGAAGCCATCCAAGAGCCATACGATCTTTTGAACATCTATATGAATTCTGCTTTAGCTGGGTACTCCAGCAGGGAGCAGCGTCTCGCAGAGAACCTTGCAATCTACGACTGCTGCGATCTTATTGAAGGAGACCCTTGTTACGAGGAACTCTTGGGGCTGGGGTACGACGACGCCGAGATTCGGGATTTTGCATCCAGATTGAACGACCAGGAAATTGTCACGATCCTTACCTCCGCCGATGGCGTGCTAGCCATAAGAATGGAAGAGCAGAATCTTCGCGACTTCTTGATATGCCGCCACTTCGCAAAAGAAGGGAACGGCAGTTTTGCGGATTTCATTCTGCATACCGCAGAAATGCCGAACGCGCCGTATCTCAAAGCCGCCAAGTCAATGGCTGAAGTGTGCGGAAGTGCGAGCGTGTACGACTACCTTCGAAGGGAATGCGAGAAAGCTTGGGATGAAATAAAGAATCGGGATGCGCGAATTGCCGATCAGTTCATAGTCACATTCAATCAATTCCTCCCCATACAGGCGCTCGCCTTTGCCTCAAACCGCATCGAAAACGCTGATTGCGCTGACGTATCGGAAGAAATTCTCGGCATGAATTCGACATCCGACGGATCTATGCCCCTGCAAATTTCTGTATCCCTGATGAACTCAAGCGAGTATTCGCAAACAGCCTCCGAGTTGTTCGTGAAGTGTGTAGAAAGAGGCACCGAGCGAGCGGCCGAGTACAACTGGGCATGCGGGCCGGACGGCGCTTTCGCTTACGATCTCGATCGTACGGGATTCGATTTGGAAAACAGCAAACTCGATGCCCTCGCTCAAAAATATCAACAATCGCATTCCCGCAATGTTGCAGCATGTCTGATCGTCTTGACGAGTTCATACCTCTCTTCAAGGGCCCAGCGCGTTTGTCAAAACGGCATAACGTACACATACAACACTTTGACCTTCAATTTCACATCAGAGCTGGCCGAGCTCCACGCCCATTGCTTCCGGGCGCTCTCCGTTCTGGTCGAAACCGAATTCAGCAGGCAAGTTAAATCCACTTTTCGGCAGCACTTCTCGTTCTATGGCAAAGAACCTGAAGCGGAGTACGCAGAAAACATGTATTCGGTGCTCTCGAGGATTGAAGAGCTATTCCCCAAATATATAACCGAAGACTCGACAATCGATCTCTTATGCAGCTTAAGCATCAACCAGATTTACGAAACATGCGCGCAGAATCCCCCTCTGAGCCTCGATGGGTTCCGCCAGAGCGCATTCGACGCACTTGGTCTGGAGAACTCCGAGTCTCTCGTAGAGAAAGAACCGAGGATATCCGCGGAAGAGTTACCGCTAGAACGACTGACCGAAGCCCTGGGAAAGCTAGCCGAAGATTATGAGATTTCCGATAAAGAGTGGGAGTCGGGCAGGGCTATCGGAAAAGTCCTTCTGGAAATCGCCAAAAGGACCCCAGATACTGCCTCAAGCATAATCGCACGCAATATCGCTTCGTCGCCCTCGACGATCCCTGTCCCGTACGAAGCACTTGATCATCTTGCTGAAACCATCGGCAGGAAGGTCCTTAGAAACGAGCTGGGCGCGGTGATCGACGTGAGTGACCATCCGGCCCTGTTTGACTATCTTGATTTGCTAGCAATATAGAACGGGCCCGACAAGGAGGAGCTCGACGAAATTCTCGCAAGACTCGATGACGGCAGAACGCATCTCTGCTTGGAAGATTTGGAGATAGTCGAGCCAAAGCATCCTGGCTATATCCTCAAATATGCTTCTTGGCTTTCCGAACATATACACAATGATGGGGTTTGGCGGTTTTTCGGCAACTGCGGAGACGAAAAGCGCGTCTCCGCTCTAGATTCGTACTTCGAATCCAATCCCTCACCGGCCGTCAACCTGTATTTTCTCGCACTTGAAGGATATCCTACTTTCGACTATAACCTCGCTTTCCTACGCTGCCTTTTACGCCTTGACAGCTCAATGATTGACCGTTTTTTGGAGTACGTTGCCAACCTCGACTACCGACAAAGGCACGATCTCCTGCGAAGAATCAGCTCGTTTTGGACCGTCCAGGATGATCATGCCTGGAATCTGCTGAAAGCAATGATCGATGAAGCGCTGAGCGAACCACTCGGCAGGCTTGAAATAGCCGTTTTGTTTCCCGTTCATGACGCAAATGCGCTCTCGAGCGATATTTTTTGGGAGCGCTTGGAATATACCATCCGCGAAAGGATCGCCGACGCAAATAGCCTCGATAGAATTAGCTGGGCCTTGTCCGATTGCAATGACGAGACGAGGATTAGGGCTATCACCCTCATTCTGACGCTCGATAAAGACGGGATATCGATCAACCATTTGGATCTCCGTCGATCTTCAATGAGCGGGTCCCCTGAAAAAGGCTTTATTCCAGCAAAGCTCAAGGAGATTGAGGCGATTGACTCGATTGCTGCTCAGCTGCCCGCAGGTGTTGCATATTTAAAACACAGAGAATGGCTGTCAAAAGTGAAGTCATCAATTGAAAGAGACATCGAAGACGAAAAGTGGAGGCTATTCCACGGCAGGCAGTAATCGACTTTAACACCTAGAATTAGGAAAAGCCTCGGGGCTCCTGCCTAGCCCTTCGACCTGCACTGCGTGCAGAAGACGGTCGAGGGCGAACCGTGGTGCAGCTCCATGAGCTCGAGCTGCATCGCCCTGAACAGGTCCTCGGGCTTGTTCAGCAGCCGCTCGTCGATGTTTGTGTCAACGGCCTACTGAATACTGTTCAGTTTTACGCTACCACTGACAGCGAGGTCGAAGTGGCTCATTGCTATTTCGAAGCCGCGCGCGCGGCGCGGAAGGGCGGCTTGGACCCCGAGGCCACTGCCTACAAGCTCGACAAGATGATTTGGTTGCTCTGCACAAGCGACTTTTACCTCGAAGGGGGTCTAAAGCTCTTTTCAACCAATGCACTTGTTGAATCGAACCTGAGCGCTTATTCGGGGGATGGCATTTAAATCGGAGCCACTTTCAGAAAAGCGGCGCTGCAAACGCATGCCAAAACTGGCAAATTATTATGAAAGGTAATCTTATGGCAAACGCAGAGGAATCAACTAAGGCCGGTCTATCGCGCTTGCAAGACGACGCAAGGGCGACTATTTGCAGCGACTCTCTCGAACTTATTTCGAATATCGCAGAGGTTGGCCTGGACGAAATTCTCCAAAACGAGTTCTTGAAGGACATCCCCGTCATCTCAAGCCTAGTGAGCATCTACAAAATCGGAAACAATATCCACAATGCGCATCTGCTGAAGAAGTATGCGTGTTTCCTCGATGAGTTCAACCGCGACTCTTTTGAAAATGGCTCATGGAACAAGTACAAGCAATACTTTGAAGAGTCAAATAGGAAGCGCGATATTGAGTACCTGCTTATCCTGCTTGAAAGATACATTGAGGAGGACAAAGCGCGGCGACTAGCAAAGATTTATGAGGCCTACCTAGATAAAGAAATTAGCTGGGACGATCTTCGTTTGTTTGCAGAGACTTTGGACAGATTTCTACCTGGAGACTACGAAATGCTTCGAGAAAAGGAAACTTTTCAGACGCTCAGAGGCAGAGATGCAGAAGTTCTTCTTCGATTAACCGGACTGGGATTGCTGATTGAGGATATCCATCGGCAGCAGTGGGACGTAGTAGATACGACGCTCATCTTCGACGATCCCGACGAAATTGAGAAAGAAGAAAGGGTTTATCGTAGGACCGAATTTGGAAACAGGATGGTATCTATACTTGGCTAGCTACTGCAGACAGCAATCTGAGCGCGCTCTTGTCGTCTTGGTTAAACTGCTCGGATCTACCAGTGATTTTTACTGCATTAGGCATTCGTAAAGGGAATCGGTTCTTCACGATTCGCATCCTTTCTAGTGCTGCCTTTATTTAATGATCGAGATATGCTCGGCGACTGCGGTGTTCTGCCCCTTAGGTTACAGACGGTTGTTTCTATTGAGCTTCCAGAGGAAATGCATGGGGTTCTCTTTTGCCTTGGCTTCTCGCAAGAAATCTGCGGATTGAGATGCAACGGCCCCTATGCCGGCAGCCCCGAGGAAGGCCATGGCATCAGAAGGTGATGCGATTCCGTATTGCCCCAATGTAAAGCTCGCAATTCCGATAGCGGCTTCAATGCCTGCGGAGGTGACTAATCGGGATCGCTCGTTTTTCATCACTAAAGATATCTTGTGAAGCTCGGGCTCAATTAGGTCGTTCTTCAGGTCAGCTAATGTCGAGGTGTCGATGGGCCTTTCGCTCAGGCCTTTGGACAAGGTATCCCTAAACACAAGAAACGACTCTTCGTTTCTAATGCGGCAATCAAGGATGCTACGCAACGTTGCATTTTCAGCAATGGGGAGGGGGCAAGATAACCGGCGAATGGGTATGGTCTGATCTTTTCGAGGATAAAGGGTGGAAGTTGCGGACTCGAGGAACTCAATCTGAGCCGGACGAGTGGTTAAATACGAGCTATTCGAAAAATAGGGATTGACGAGGGCTTGAAAGCAATCGTCCAACAATGGCAGTAGGATAGTCAAGATGCCGCCTTTCTCCAGCATGTCTCTATCCAATCGCGTTTCGCCTTGGCTTGCATAGAGCGATTCGTATTCAGACGGGATTACCAGGAAATCGACATCCATCTCATCATGGGACCCATATGCATCCATTCCCTCAATCGCTACATACAGATTCCCATCTGGTGCTTGTTTTAAAGTGCACGAGGTAGAGGAACAGAATTGTCGTACGAGTTCATCCCAATAACTCGATATCAATCCTTTTGCTTTTGATTCTCTTTCGATTTGTCGCGCTAGGCAATCTTTGCAAAGAGGAATGTAATTGCTCGAAAATCCGAGTATTCCAGCTTTGACTATGTCTTCGACTCGCATGGTCAAATAGATCCCGAATGCAAGTTCATCGACTGAGACATAATCATCGTGCCCCATTTCGAATGCCGATTCTATAGGGCAATGAATCAGTGTTTTATCTGCATACAATGCTGAGAACTTTGCCAAATGGTAAATGTTTTGCTCTCGACAGGCATAGTCAGTGCAGGGGAATTTGCCTCCTTCAAGGGTGGAGTCAACAGAAAAATTGAACAGGGATTGATTTTCGATTTTTTCGATTGGGATAAGGGGTGCAAGGCCCCTAATAAAGGCGTCGAACCTCCTTTGCCCCAGTTCTTCTAGGTACGCAATTATTTCGGCAAGAGAGCTGTTCTTGAATGCGGCTAGATAAGAATAAAGGTCATCGTATGCATGAGTCGCCATTTCGCTCACCTACACTTTCGGAAAGAGTTTTGCGTCGTTATTTCCGAGGCGTCGTTGGGCTCGCAATCGACTCTAGTGTGCAGCTGCTTCTCGACGTACTCCCTCATGTTCTGCCTCCACATGTAACTAATTGATTTGCTATGTGCCATTATGAATGGTATATAGCAAATCAATTAGTTACATTTAATGGAGCATTGCGAGCGTGGCGCGCGCAAAGAAGAGTCGTTGTATGGAGGCTTCCGGCAACGGCCTTTTGTACGTCCGTGACTGTTGGGTGCTATCGCGGATGACGTCATTGTTGCCTGCACTCTCGATCCAAGGATGTAATTACGGAAGTGCGGGGAAAATCGAGAACCTTCGAGCACAACGCGATTTTTAGCACCAAAACCGCAGTTCGCGGAAGCGAAAACTGGGGCCTGGTTAGCATTTCTTCGATTTTCCCCGCACTTCCGAATTTGACCCCTTGCCGCACCTTGATCACGTCTTCAAGTGGCTGGTTCATCGCTAATGGAGTTTTCTGCGGTGCTTGAATTGCGGTGTTGTGATTAGGGCAAAAGGCTCTTGGCTCCGGGGAGGCTCATCGCACGAAAATTCAAGTTGCTGCTGAAGTAGGGCTTGCTTCGGCAGCGCTAACAATAAGGGCGGCTCTGCTAGTCTCGGGAGACCGCGGCATTCGGCGGGCCTGCCGAATGCCGCGATCAGTAGCGGTCAGTAGCGGTCAGTAGCGGTCAGCATATTCTTCGGAGCCGTTTCTCTGGGCTTCGGCGGACTTGCCAACTCGCGCTTGGGCACTACTCAGTAGATTACTCAGCAGTGCCCAGTAGATTACTCAGTAGTGCCCAGCAGGGGGAGGGCAGCAAACGCAATGGGCCTGTTTCCCGGCTAGGACCTGCAGCCTCAAACTTCGCTTGGCATCCTGTAGAACTGGTGCGGGTCTTTCGGGCTTTTCCCTACCCATTCCAACAGGCCTCGCCCGGCAAGGTCTTTCAGAGTCTTCGAGGCCGTTTTCCTACCGACATTGGACTCCCGCGCGAGGTCGGAGGTCGTGATTTTCCCCTGAGCGGCGGCAATTGCCATCGCTGCTCGTTCGCGCTCGCTGAGGAGCGGTCGGTTGTCGGCCGCGGTTCTCCTGAAGGCCGCTTTCTGTAACCCAGGACGCTCGAAGACGACGACGGTGCTGTTGACGGTCTGCTCGAAGCGGAACCTCACGCCGGCTGCCTCGCAGGCCTCCTTGATGCGCGGTATGCCCGTGCCGTACTGCTCGATGACGCCGGCGCGGAACAGGGTGCGCGCGATCGCGGGGTTTCGGAGGCCGAACTCGCTCGCGGTACCGTCTAGGTGCTCTTGCGGCGAGTCGCCCTCGGGGAACAGGCCCGGGCTCACGATCTGGACGGTGTCCATGAACACGTTGACCTCGACGGCGGTGCCGGTGGTGTAGTCGCGGTGGCACAGCGCGTTGGCAACCGCCTCGCGGATGGCCTCGGCCGGGATCTCGGGGATCTCCTTGCGGTACATGCCCGTCTCGCCGATGACGAACTCGCGCCTGATGTTCGACGTCACGAAGTACTCGGCGAAGTCGAGCAGCTTGAGCATGGTGCCGCACTCGCGGCGCAGGTCGAGGATCTTGGCCTTGGTGTTGCCGCCCAGAAGCCCCAGCTTCATCCTGGGGTAGGTGTCGGATCCCTCGCAGAACAGCTCCACCGCGGCGTTTCTTAGGCTGCCGTCGGGCGCGACGAGGTCGAGCCTTGCCAAGGTGTCCTCCACGCCGGCGAACCCGCCGCCCACGCGTCCGGCCCTGCCGCCGCGCGCGACGAAGTCACGCACCGCCTGCTCGTCGGCGTCGGAGACGGGCCTGCCGGACGGCAGCGAGTCCCACGGGCTACGGGCGCGCTCACGCTTGACGACCATGGCGCTCAGCTCCGAGGCCGACAGCGCTTTGTTCGAAGTCCCCACGCGGGTGAAGTAGCGTCCGTCGGCGGAGTAGGGGGCGTCGGCACCTGAGAAGGCAATTTTGATGTATCGCAGCCCATCATCGGCGTCGAGGCACTCGACCGTCGGGAACACCGCGGGCTCGATCTTGTCGGACACCCACGACGTCACCTGGCGCAGCGTTGCGTCGCTTACATCCTGGCCGATGACATCGCCGTTGTCCTTCACGCCGAAGTAGAGCTCGCCGCGGCCGTGCTTGTTCAGCATGGCGCTGATGGCTTGCAGTGCTTCTTTATGCTCGCCAGTGGACTTCTTGAACTCGACGGTCTCGCTCTCGCTGCCCAGGTTCATCCGCGCTGCCTTTCCCGTTCGTTGCTTGTCTCGTTGGATTATACCGTGGTCACCATGGGCGAAAACGTGGAAGCGCGCTTGCTTGCCTCTACCATGTTCTCATGCGCCTTAATGCCCTTTGTGAAGAATCATCCCATTGGGAAACGGGTCCCTATGGAACGATTTTGGTATCAGGCATAGGGGGGCGCTATCGTGGATGTCGTCACCATTGCCTGCGCCCTCGATCCAGAGATGTAATTACAGAAGTGCGGGGAAAAATCGAAAACCTTCGAGCACAACGCGGTTTTTTTGTATCAAAACCGCAGGTCGCGGAAGCCTAAAACGGGGGTCTGGTCAGCATTCCTTTGGTTTTCCCCGCACTTCCGAATTTGGCCTCTCGCCACATCCCGATTACGTCTTAAAGTGGCGCAAAAAGCCGTGTGCTCTGCTTGATTTTGCTCAGGAATTATGCCTGAGGGGTAGTGGATTCGCCTTTCTCCGCCGTGCAGCGGCACGTGTAGGGCTCTCTGGCTCAGGCGCGAGTCGCTTCCCGTCTGAAAAAGTTCTTAAAACAGCTTTAAAGTTGCCTTTGGCCTACATTGACAGCGTACAATACGCATGTTTACCATGGCAAAAGCTAAATTTGGGGAGGGGGAGCGCACGGTGGAAGTGCTGGTTGTTGGCAATACCGCGTATGTCGATGACGACTTTTGTGCCAAGGCGTTTCCCGGTGACCATGTTCAGGTCGTGGCGGCCAACGGGGCGCGCCGCGACGGGTCGTCGCTCCATGCGTCTTGGAAAGAGCTGCTGCAGCACCTGGACCAGGCTTACGAATTCGACCGTGTGGTCTACCTCTCTACCTATCTCACGCCGCATACCGAGGCCGTTGGCGACATCGAGCTGCTGCGCTCCGTCTTTCGAGCTTGCATGGGTCGCCAGATTCAGCTGCTGTTTGTGACTGGTCCCATGGGAGCGGACGGTGCGGTGGACGTTGCGGGGCAAAACGGCAAGGGCATCATTGCCCGTGCGGCCAACGACCTGTGCCGCTACTATGCGGTCCGCGACGGCATTCAGGCCAAGATCTTGCGCGTGCCGTATCTGTACACCGCCTCGCCCACGCTGGAAGACCCGATTTTGACCCCGCTGTTCGAGGCGTGCTCGCAAGGCTCTGCTGTCATGAGGGCTGGGGCGGACTCACCGCTCGGTGCCCTCTGCGCCGAGGAGCTGGCCGTTCTGGTGCGTCGCATCTTCGACAGCTGGGATGCCACATTCGAGGAACTCGAGGTTCCGGATAGCTTTGCCCACACCGTGGGAGACCTGGGCGAGGCGCTCAAGGGCTTGTTCCCGGGGCTCGACATTACCTACGACGGGGACGCCGTCGTCTCCATTGCTCCGAGCGATACCGTCCGCACGCGCTATGGCTGGTTTCAGCGCTACGACCTGTTGCGCGATCTTTCGACCATTCAAGCGCGTTGGGATGCTGGCCGCGCAAAGAAGGTCAACCCCTTGCGCGCCGCCATCGACCGCATCCAGATGCGCACGCCGCCTATTAAATGCCTGGAGACGGTAGCCGCCTGGGTCCTGTTCGAGGTGCTGGAGCACCTGTTCTCCCAATCTACCCAGCTCAACGTGCTCGATTATCGCCTGCTCTACGTGGTGCTGATCGGCACGCTGTATGGCTTGGACTTTGGCTTGGTCGCGGCACTGCTGGCGTCGGTGGGTTTGGCCGCGAGCTACTTTACTCAGTACGGCTATACCTTCCAGGGTCTGTTCTACGAGCCGTCCAACTGGCTGCCGTTTATTGCGTACTTTGTGGTGGGCGCCGTGTGCGGCTATGTGCAGCTGCGCAACAGCGAAGCTATTAGGGCGGAGCGCGATCAAAACGACCTCGTGCGCAACCGTAATACGTTTCTTACGCAGCTCTACCACGACGCGATCGAGGACAAGCGCGCGTACAGGCGCCAGATCGTGGGCCGCCACGACAGCTTTGGCAAGATCTTTGCCGTGACGCAGGAGCTCGACGTGCTCAACCCACGCGACATCTATCGCAAGTGCTGCGAGCTTCTGGGCGAGATCCTCGAGAACGATTCGGTTGCGATCTACCATGTTTCTGGCGGGGCATTTGCACGCCTGGTGGCAGCAAGTCCCGCGATTGCCGAAGATGCCGCACGCTCGCTCACGCTTGAGCAGCTTGCACCTCTTTTGGGCGACGGGGGTCGTTCGAACCTGTGGGTGAACCGCGAGCTGACGCCGGGGCTTCCCATGTTTGGATACACGATCGAGCGCGACGGGGCACCCGCCGTGTTGATCTTTGTGCGTAGTGCGGCCGAAAACCAAATGACCCTCTATTATCAAAACCTGTTCCGCATCTTGTGCGGGTTGGTCGAAAGCGCGCTGGGCCGTGCCTTTGACTATGAGGCGGTGGCGCAGGATAAACGCTGCGTTGACGGCACTTGCGTGCTCAAGCAGGCCGCCTTTGGCCAAGAGCTCGCTGCGGAGCAGGCGCTGGCAGATAGCAAGATGGGGAGTTTTTTGCTCCTGCGCGTGGTACCGGGCATGGAGCCTGTCGGCGAGCTGGTGGGCGCAATTGGGTCGGCAATCCGCGAGAGCGACGCGGCTGGCTTGGTCGACGGCGACGTGCTCTACCTGCTTATGCGCCAGGCAAAGGCGTGCGATCTGCCCATTATCCGCGAGCGCCTGAGCGCAAAGCAGATTGCGGTGGAGCCCGTCGACGGCGAGGACATTGTGGCGCTGCTGCAGCACATCGCTTATACCGGTGACGGTGAGGGGGGTGTCGCTTGATCTCGCTTGTCGTTGCTGCCGTCTTGCTGCTGATTCATGCGCTGGTTTGCCTGATGCTGTGGACGCTCATGAAGCTGGGCCTGCTGCCGGTGCGCGGACACATGCTGGCTGTGATAGTGCTGGTGCCGCTGTGGGGCCCGTTGCTGGTGGTTCTGCTATCGCTCCGCAGCGCGGTGTTTGGCGAGGGGCTGAAAGAGTCTGCGCTGGAGTCGCTGCGCTTTAACGACGACCTGCATCGCAGCATCCTGATGCACGACCGTGACGCCGATGCGGGCGTGGTCCCGCTCGAGGAGGCGCTTATCGTCAACGACCCGGCATACCGGCGCCACCTAATGCTCTCCATGCTCACCGAGGAGCCCGGCGCGTACCTGGCGCAGCTGCAGACGGCTAAGCTTAACGACGACGTTGAGGTGGCGCACTATGCCGCGACGGCGGTGGCGCAGATCTCCAAGGAGTCCGACCTTAAGCTGCAGCAGCTGGAGCGTGCCTTTAAGACGGACCCGAGCGCGCAAAACCTCAACGAATACTGCGATTTTCTTGGTGAATTCTTGGGCTCGGGCTTGGCCGAGGGGCGCGTGGCTCAGATTCAGCGCCAACAGTACGCGCGCCTGCTTGCGCGTCGCTGCGAGCGCGAGGACGCCCTTGAGCTGCGCATTCGATACGCGACGACGCTGGCCGATGTTGGACAGATCGACGAGGCGCAGGCCGTGACCGACCAGCTGGTGCTCGACGTGCCCGAGGAGCAGGAGGTTTGGATGCTTTGCCTGCGCCTGGCCGTGATGCGCCGCGACGGTGACGAAGTCCACCGTGTGATCGATGCGATTGACAAGCAACATGTGTATTTGAGCGCCGACAACCGCGAAAAGTTGGCGTTTTGGCGCGACGGGGAGGAGGCCAGATGAGCGTGGTGCAACATATCCGCGACCGTGCAGGCCGCTTTCGTTGGATGGGGCTGCTCGTAGTGTGGGCTGTTTTTATCGTCCTGGCCGCCGTGCTGTTGATCGAACGCGCCGGCGTGCAGTACAGCGCTGGACAGCACAAGCTGGGCATGCTCGCCGCCAACGACGCGGTGCCGGCCTCCTCGGCAATCTTTGGCCAAAAGCCCACGTGCCTTGTCATTACCGATTCCGATCAAGCTGGCGTCGAGGACGTAAAGGAACAGTTCGACCAGATCCTGCTCGACATGAAGATCGCGCACCGCGACGTGGACCTTGCCCTGGATGGTGCGGATGCCATTCCCTCGCTGACCTCCTTCGATCGCGTGATTTTGCTCATGCCGTCGCTCGATGGGCTCGGTACGCACCTGAGCGACATTATGAGTTGGGTGAGTGCCGGTGGTTCGCTTATGCTCGCCATGCCGCCGGATAACTCGAGCTATCTGCAAGTGATTGCCTCCAAGCTTGGCATTGAATCGGCCGGATATGACTATGTAAAAGCCGAAAGCATTGTGCCGAGCGAGGACTTTATGCTGGGCGGGGGAGAGCGCTGCGAGCTCTCGGACCCCTTTGATTCGTCGCTTTCGGTATCGCTGCGCGAGACGGCTCGTGTGTGGGCTATGACCGGCGATGCGGGCGCCCCGCTCATTTGGTCGAATGACTGCGGTAGCGGGCGCACCGTGATATGCAATATCGGTATCTATGACAAGGTCATGCGTGGCTTTTACGCCGCGGCGATCAGTCTGCTGGGTGATGCCACGGCCTATCCGGTCATCAACAGCGCCGTGTTCTATTTGGACGACTTTCCCAGCCCCGTGCCCTCGGGCGATGGTACTTATATCAAGCGTGACTACGGCCTTTCCATTGCGGATTTTTACACCAAGGTCTGGTGGCCCGATCTGCAAAAGCTCGCGCAAAAATATGGCATTCGCTATACCGGCGTGATGATCGAAAACTACGAGGACGCGGTCAACCAGACCGAGCCCGCGCGACAGGCCGATACCACGCAGTTCCGCTATTTTGGCGGCATGCTGCTGCAGATGGGCGGCGAGCTGGGCTTTCACGGCTACAACCATCAGCCGCTTGCGCTCTGGGACACCGACTATGGTACGTTGTACGTCTACAAAACCTGGAAGAACAAAGAGACGCTCGTCGCTTCGCTCAACGAACTTATCGCGTTTCAGGACGAGGTCCTGCCCAACGCGCACGGCTCGGTTTACGTACCGCCGTCGAATATCCTTTCGGACCGAGCGCGCAAGCTTATCGGTACCGACGTTCCTCGTATTAAGACCATTGCCAGTACGTATTTTGAGGATGGCACCGACCTGCCGTACGTGCAGGAGTTTGGCGTGGCGAGCGATGGCATTGTGGAGCAGCCACGTATTGTTTCGGGCGGCATGGTCGACGATTCCTATATGCGCCTGGCAGCCGTGTCCGAGCTCAACATGCACTACGTGAGCACGCACTTTATGCACCCGGACGACCTTTTGGACCCCGATCGCGGAGCCAAGGAGGGCTGGGAGGTCTACAAGGGCGGCCTGACCGACTACCTGGACTGGCTTACCAAGTCGGCGCCCGATCTGCGGCACCAGACGGCGTCGGAGTGCTCCGGTGCCATCCAGCGCTTTTCGTCGGTTACGGTGAACGTGGATACAAGTGCAGATGCCTGGACGCTCAACCTGGACAACTTTCATGACGAGGCTTGGCTCATGTTCCGCGCCAATAATGGCGAGCCGGGTGCGGTGACGGGTGGCGAACTAACGCACCTTACGGGCAATCTGTATCTGCTCAAGGCAAATGATAAGACCGTGACGATCGAGCGCAAGGAGGGTAGCGACCGATGAGAATCTGCTTGGTGCTCGAGGGCTGCTATCCCTACGTGCACGGCGGTGTGTCCACTTGGATGCACGGCTACATCGCGGCCATGCCCGAGCATGAGTTTGTGCTGTGGGTGATTGGCGCTCACGCCGAAGACCGCGGCAAGTTTGTCTACGAGCTGCCCGGCAACGTCGTCGAGGTGCACGAGGTGTTCTTGGACGATGCCCTGCGCCTTTCGGGCGAGCAGGAGGAAGTCGACTTCGACGACCGCGAGCGCGAGGCGTTGCGCCGTCTGGTCTCACTCTCCAATCCGGACTGGGACGTGCTGTTCGACATTTTCCAGCGCCGCCACGTGCATCCGCTCTCATTTTTGCAGAGCCGCACGTTTATGGACATCTTCCGCGACGTGTGCCTGGCCGAGTACCCGTACACGCCCTTTGCCGACGCCTTCCACACCATGCGTTCGATGTTGCTGCCCGTGCTCTATCTGCTGGGTAGCGAGGTTCCGGTGGCCGATGTGTACCATGCCATCTCGACCGGCTACGGCGGTCTGCTTGCGAGTCTTGGCTCGAGCGTTTATAACGCACCGGCATTGCTGACCGAGCACGGCATCTACACGCGCGAACGCGAGGAGGAGATTATTCGCGCCGACTGGGTGGTGCCCTCGTTTAAGGACCGCTGGATTCGCTTTTTCTACCTGCTTTCGGAGGAGATCTACCGTCGTGCCTTCCGCGTGACGAGCCTGTTTCACAACGCACGCAAGACGCAGATTGATATGGGCTGCGATGCGGACAAATGCCTGGTCATCCCCAATGGCATCCAGTTCGATCGCTTTAAGGACATTCCCTTAAAGCCCGATGACGGCTGGGTGGACATTGGCGCGGTGGTGCGCCTGGCGCCCATCAAGGACGTCAAGACCATGATCTATGCCTTCTTTGAGCTGCACGAGCGTCTGCCCAAGGTGCGCCTGCACATCATGGGCGGCGTGGACGACGAGGAGTACGGTGCCGAGTGCCATGCGCTCGTCGACACCCTCGGCGTGCGCGACCTTATCTTTACCGGTCGCGTCAACGTGGTCGAGTACATGGAAAAGCTTGACTTTACCATTTTGACGAGCATCTCCGAGGGCCAGCCGCTCAGCGTGCTGGAGTCGCTTGCAGCGCGCCGTTCCTGCGTGACGACCGAGGTGGGCTGCTGCCGCGAGCTGCTCGAAGGCGCCCCGGGTGACGACTTTGGCGTGGCGGGTTTTGTGACGCCGCCCATGTATCGCAAGGGCTTGGCCGATGCCATGGAGCGCATGTGCGTGAGCCGCGCCCGTCGCATTGAGATGGGGGAGCGCGGCCAGCGTCGCGTTGCCACGTACTTCTTGCACGAGCAGATGCTCGCCAACTATCGCGCGCTGTACGACGAGACGGCGCAAGCGTTTGACCTGCCCAGAGAGGGGGGAGTAGCCGGTGGCCGGAATCGGTTTTGAGCTCAAGCGCCTGTTTAGGCGCAAGGGTCTGTTTGCCACGATGCGCGCCTATGGCTACGCTGGCATTGTGTGCACGGGCCCCATGCTGCTGGGCGTGCTGCTCCAGGTGGGTATCTTGGTGCTGTGCGGTCTGTGGGGTGTGGACCGTGCCAACCAAGATCTGCTGGTGTGCATGGTGACCTATACGCTGCTGGCGTCGCTCACGCTCACGAGTTTTTTCTCTATGCCGGTCACGCGCTTTTTGGCCGATATGCTTTTTGCCGAGCGCGAGGATGAGATCCTGCCTTCGTTTTGGGGATCTAATGCCATCATGCTCGTTGTGGGCACGGTGCTCTACGGCGTCTTTTTGCTGTTCTCGGGCGCCACGCTGCTGCAGGGGCTGCTGTGCCTGTGGCTGTTCAACATTATGATCGTCAATTGGAACGGCATGAGCTATCTCACTGCTATTAAGGATTACCGCGGTATCCTATGCAGCTTTGCGGCCGCCATTGTCGTGGCGTGCCTGTGCGCCCTGGCCGCGCTGGCGCTGGGTCTGCCGCCGGTCGAGGGCCTTTTGGCGTCAATTGCTCTGGGCTACGGCGTCATGCTCGCCTGGGACGTGGTACTGCTGTACCGGTTTTTTCCGCAGAGCGAACGCAGCCCCTGGCTCTTTTTACGGTGGCTTGATCAGTTTATGCCGTTGGCGCTCACGGGCTTGTTCACCAACCTGGGCCTCTTTGCGCATTTGGTGATAATTTGGGCCGGTCCCATTGGCGTGCAGGTCAAGGGCTTGTTTTATGGTGCGCCCTACCACGATGTGCCGGCGCTCATCGCGTTTTTGACGATCCTGGTCACGACCGTCAACTTTGTGGTCTCGGTCGAGGTCAATTTCTATCCGCGCTACCGCGACTACTACAGCCTGTTCAACGACGGTGGCGTGGTGGGCGACATTGTGGTGGCCGAGGAGGAAATGCTTGCCACGCTCAACCGAGAACTACGGTTTTGTGCGCTCAAGCAGCTGTTTGTGACGGCGGCGGTCATCTCGCTCGAGACCACGGTGCTGTCGGCCCTACCGTTGGGCTTTAACAACCTGATGCACGGGTATTTCCGCACGTTATGCGTGGGCTATGGCCTGTATGCCGTGGGCGATACGTTGTTGCTCATCTTGCTGTACTTTACCGACTACAAGGGGGCCGTTCTGGCTTCGGGCCTGTTTGCCGGTGTAGCCGGGCTGGCGACCGCCGTGTCGTTGCTTTTGCCGCAGCAGTTTTACGGCTTTGGCTTTTTGTTGGGTGCTGCAGTGTTTTTTATCGTGGCGCTGCTGCGGCTCGATACCTATACCGCCAACTTGCCGTATCGTATCCTGAGTCAGCAGCCCATCGTGGCTGCTGACAAGACGGGCTGGTTTACACAGCTGGGCCGCTTGCTCGACCGTGCCGAACAGCGCTATGAGGAAGGTCACCATAAGGGTGAGTCACATGGCTCGTTTGAGCGCGCAGTAGTTCACGTGTATCGCAAGCATTGGGGAGGTTCTGATGACCGATAGGATGATGTCTCGCCGTCGCCTGTTTGAGGCGGCTGCTGGTGCGCTGTTGCTTTCGGGCTGCTCGGTGCAGGAAGACTCCTCGACCAAAAAGGTCAAAAAGCAGGACAAGATTATAAAGGCCGAGGCTTCCGACCAGTCCAAGCACCTGCGCGATAAGGACGAGCTGTACGAGGTCTACGACGACTCGGGCATTGTGACCATGTACCTGACGGTCTCGCGCGGTAACAGCTCCGAGAACACCGACCACAGCTGGGCCGAGATCAACACGTACTCGGTGTATGACTATGCCGACATGGGCGTGACGCGCTATCAGGTTATGGGCCTGCTGCAGCCGGGCGACGAAGACGGCCCGGTGGCCGGCGAGGTTGGCTATGGCGAGGAAGCGCCCAATGCCACCGTGCAGGTGCGCGGTCAGACATCGAGCATGAACTCGCAAAAGAATTACAAGGTGGAGCTCAAAAAGGGCAAGGGTACTTGGCGCCAACAGCGCGCGATTACGCTCAACAAGCACATGGGCGAGGGTGTGCGTTTTCGCAACAAGATGGCCTACGACCTTATCCGCGGAATCCCCCAGATGATGGGCCTGCGCACGCAGTTTGTGCATCTGTGGGTGTGCGACCAGACCGAAAAGTCCAACGATACCTTTGAGGACTATGGCTTGTTTACACAGGTGGAACAGCTTAACAAGACGGCGCTTAAGGCACATGGCCTGGATAAAAGCGGGCACCTGTACAAGGTGAACAGCTTCGATTTTCATCGCTACGAGGACACCATTAAGCTTGCCGATGATCCCGACTACAACCAGGTGAACTTTGAGGGCATGCTCGAGATCAAGGGCGATTCGGACCACACCAAGCTCATCGGGATGCTCGATGCGCTCAACGACGAATCGCAAAAGATCGATGACGTGCTCGACACATACTTTGATACCGAAAATCTGGTCTATTGGCTGGCGTTTCAGATCCTGACGGGCAACTGCGATACGCAGAACCGTAATTGCTATCTGTACAGCCCGCTCAACTCAAATACCTGGTACTTTTTGGATTGGGATAACGACGGCATGCTGCGTAAGCTTGAGCTGAGCCTGACGGGGTTCTCGGATTATGCGAGCTGGGAGCGCGGCGTAAGCAACTACTGGGGTAACGTGCTGTTTAACCGCGCGTTGCGCAGCAAGTCGTTCCGCAGCGAACTCGACCGTGCCGTCAAGGACTTGCGCTCGTATTTGACCGAGACTCGCCTGACCAAGATGATCAAGCGCTACCGCGAGGTGACTGAATCCCTGGTCTTTGCTTCGCCCGATATCGACAATCTGCCTGTCACCAAGGACCAATACGAGCAGATCGTCGCGGCGATTCCCTCCGAGATCGAGGAGAACTACAAGAGCTTTCGCGAGAGTTTTAAAAAGCCCATGCCGTTCTACATCGGCGTGCCGCAGATCGATAACGGTAAACTGCGCATGAACTGGGACGCGTCCTACGACTTTGAGGCGCGCGACATTCGCTACACCGTAGAGCTTGCGCGCGACTATGCCATAAGCGACGTGGTCTTTAAGGCCGAGGACGTGCTGCTTCCCGAGGTGACCTGCGATGCGCCCGATGCCGGTCAGTATTTTGTGCGCGTGCGTGCCACCAACTCCGATGGCTATACGCAAGATGCGTTTGACTACTATGTGACCGACGACGGCAAGCACTACGGCATGAAGTGTTTTTACGTGCAAGACGGCGGTAAGGTCGTGGAGGACACGTATGAGGAGGGCTAGCGCGCTGCTTGAGCGCTTGGCGGCCCCGCCTGGCCGTGCCACGCAGGAGCGTTACCGCCACGAGCTCAAATATCTCATTAACGAGGGCGAGCACGCCGCGCTTGCCTGTCGCATGGCGCCGGTGTTTAAGCTGGACAAGCATGCGCGGGCGGGCGGTTACACCATTCGCAGCCTGTACTTTGACGACTACTGCAACTCGGCCTACGAGGAAAAAGACGCCGGCATTCTCATGCGCAAAAAGTATCGCGTACGCATTTATAACGGCAGCGACAAGGTGATTAAGCTCGAGCGCAAAAAGAAGTACGGCAGCTGGATCTACAAGGAGGATGCGCCACTTACGCGCGACGAGTTTGAGCAGATTCTGGCTGGCGACTACGGCTTTTTGCTGAGGAGCCCCTATCCGCTCTGTCGCGAGTTCTACATCGAGTGTATCTGCAACATGATGCGCCCGCGGACCATCGTGGACTATGAGCGCGAGCCGTGGGTGATGGATGAGGGCACCGTGCGTATTACGTTTGACATGAACGTGCGTGCCGCGGTGGGAAGCTTCGATATCTTTGACGTGACGCTGCCCGCGCTGCCGGTCCTGGAGCCCGGCAAGCTGGTGATGGAGGTCAAGTTTACGGAGTTTTGCCCGCAGCCGGTGCGCGATTTGGTGCCGCCGGGCGCGGCCGAGCTTACGGCGGTCTCTAAGTACTGCCTGTGTTACGAAAAGACCGCCTACCTGCGCGGATTTAACTACTGGGAATCGGATTTTGGGAACCGAGGGGATATTTAGACCATGAGCACCAGGGACTTTTTTAAGAACTCCGTTTTGGAGGCGTTTGGCCAGGTCGACCCTGCCAAGATCGGCCTTTCGCTGCTCGTGGCGCTCGCCATGGGCATCCTGATCTATTACGTCTACAAGCGCTTTTTTACCGGCGTGGTGTATTCGCGTAGCTTTGCTGTGACGCTTGTGGGCATGTGCGTGCTTACCTGCATGGTCACGCTCGCGATCTCGACCAACGTGGTCATCTCGCTCGGTATGGTCGGTGCTCTGTCTATCGTCCGCTACCGTACGGCCGTTAAGGACCCGCTCGACCTGCTGTATCTGTTTTGGGCCATTACCACGGGTATTACGGCCGGTGCCGGCATGTATGCGCTCGTGGGGCTCACGGCGGTGGTGATCGTGGTGATGATCGCCGGCTTTGCGAGCCACCAGGACAAGGCGCGCGTGTACATGATGGTCATCCACTACACGGGCCAGACCACCGGCGACGATATCGTGCGCGCGTTTGGGCGCACCAAGTTCACCGTCAAGTCCAAGACGATGCGCGGCGACAAAGTCGAGATGGCCGCCGAGGTGTTCTCGGATGGTGTGGATATGCCCTATGCTGACGCCATTCGCGCGCTCGACGGCGTTGAAGACCTCACGCTCATCCAGTACAACGGCGAGTACCACGGCTAACTATTTTCCGGCGTTTTAACAAACGCCGGACCGCTCGACGCTGCGCGGACATCTGCCGGGCGATCTGCCGCTCAAACCGTCGCTCGCGTACATAAAGTACGCTTCGCTCCTCTTTCGCGGCACCTCGTCACGGCAGCTGCCCGCTCGCTGACGTTTGCTCGACCTGGGCGGTTGAAATGATCCATGGGCCCGTCTCATTTGCTCAATTTGCTGGCATGGGTTGGGTATTATGGTGAAAGCGATTTCAATGACAGGGGTGCTCGTGGTAAAGATGAAAGATGTGGCCGAGCTGGCGGGCGTTTCGAGCGCCGCCGTCTCGCGCTACCTCAACGGTGGCTACATATCGACGGACAAGGCCGAGCGCATTAAGCAGGCGATTGAGCTGACAGGATACGTGCGGTCCAGCCAGGCTCGCGCGCTGCGCACCGGTTCCACTAAGCTCATCGGCGTCATCGTACCTAAGATTAACTCGGAATCCGTAAGCCGCATTACCGCCGGTATTGGCCAGGTGCTCGGTCGCCGTGGCTACCAGATGCTGCTTGCCAATACCGACAACGCGGCCGATCGCGAGCTCGAGTACCTCGATTTATTCCAAAACCACCCGGTCGATGGCATTGTGCTGGTGGCAACTATGATTACCGACGAGCATCGCCGGGCGATTGAGTCGTGCCGCGTGCCCATCGTGCTGATCGGCCAGAATGTTGAGGGCGCGGCGTGCGTCTATCACGACGATTACGAGGCCGCTTTTGAGCTGGGCCATGCGCTTGCAGGCCGCGTGGACGGCAAGATCGCCTACATTGGAGTTACCGAAGAGGACCGCGCGGCCGGTTTCGACCGTCGTCGCGGTTTTGAGGCCGGCTTGCGCGCCGCGGGCGCGGTGCTTGATCCGAGCCTGATTCGCCAGGGGTCATTTACGCTCGACTCGGGCTATCGCGCTGCGCGCGAACTGCTCTCCGTCGATCCCGATGTTTCGTTTATCGCGTGCGCGACCGACACTATGGCGGCCGGCGCCCTGCGCGCTTTTGACGAGCTGCGCGGCGTGGGCGAGGGCGTGCGTCGCGTGAGCGGTTTTGGCGACAACGCGTTTTTGCGCGCGCTGACGGGCGGCATTCCCACCGTGCATTATGGCTACCTGACCAGTGGCGTCGAGGCGACCAATATGCTGCTCGACGCGCTCGATGGCGAGGAGGGGGAGAGCGGCCTGCGGACGCTCAAACTTGGACATCAGCTCATGAATGTCTAGTCCTTGGACGCGTCTGCCTGCCTTTGAGTCCCCAGTTTTTGTCTCAAAACTACCATTCGCCGGCTTTTTCCTACCGTTCACCCTACTGTGAAAACGATTACAGACATATGAAACTGAAAACGATTACAGTGTAAGTGTCAAAGATGGCCGGGTGCAGATGCGCCCGTTGGAGGAAAGGGAAGTCATGGACTACCGCAAATCAGCCCAAGAGGTGCTCGACAACATCGGTGGCACCGGCAACGTTGTTTCGGCCGCACACTGCGCCACGCGTCTGCGCCTGGTGATTGCCGATAACGCCAAGGTCGACAAGGAAGCCCTCGAGAATATCGACGGCGCCAAGGGCGTCTTTGAGGCCCAGGGCCAGCTGCAGATTATTTTTGGCACCGGCACCGTCAACAAGGTCTACGAGGAGTTCATCGCGCTCAGTGGCGTCGAGGCTGCTACCAAGGCCGAGGTCAAGGAGGCCGCGGCGCAGCAGCAGAACATCTTTATGCGTGCCATTAAGGTGCTCGGCGACGTCTTTGTCCCCATCATCCCCGCCATCGTGGCTTCGGGCCTGCTGCTGGGCATTATGAGCGCCCTCAACTTTATGGCCTCCAACGGCTTTATCGCGCTCGACACCAATAACTTTATCTACAAGATCGCCGACCTGGTCTCGGGAACGTCCTTTGGCATTCTGCAGATCCTGATCGGTTACTCCGCCGCTAAGGCCTTTGGCGCCAACCCGTATCTGGGCGCCGTCGTCGGCGGTGCGTTTATCAACTCCTCGCTGCAGAGCGCCTACACGGTTGCCTCCGAGGGCGTGCAGACCATGGTTACCGTCATTCCCGGTGTGTACAGCTTTGAGTGGGTCGGCTATCAGGGCCATGTGATCCCCATCGTTATCGCCTGTGCCATTCTGGCCTTCCTCGAGAAGCGCCTGCACAAGATCGTTCCCGAGATGTTCGACCTCTTTGTGACCCCGCTCGTCTCGGTGTTCGTGACCGTGCTCGTGACGCTCGTTGCCGTCGGCCCCATCTTCGTGTGGGCCGAGAACGCCATCCTCGGTCTGATCCAGGCCCTGCTGACCCTGCCCTTCGGCATCGGTTCCTTTATCGTCGGCCTGTTCTATGCTCCCACGGTCGTTACCGGTATCCACCAGATGTACACCGCCATCGACCTGGGTCAGCTCGCCCAGTACGGCGTGACCTACTGGCTGCCCATCGCCAGCGCTGCCAACATCGCCCAGGGTGGTGCCGCGCTCGCCGTTGCCTTTAAGACCCGCGATGCCAAGATTAAGGGTCTGGCGCTTCCTTCGGCTCTGTCCGCCTTCATGGGTATTACCGAGCCCGCCATCTTTGGTGTGAACCTGCGCTTCTTTAAGCCCTTCATCGCCGGCTGCATCGGCGGCGGTTGCGGTGCCCTGGTCTGCGCGCTCACCTCGCTGGCCGCCTCCGGCACGGGTGTTACGGGTATCTTCGGTATCCTGCTGTGCCTGGCCCAGCCCGTGCAGTACGCGATCATGTTTGCGGTCGCCGCGCTGGTTTCCTTTGCCATCTCGTTTGTCCTGTACAAGGACGAGCCTAAGACTTCCGAGCAGGCCTAAGAGCTTTTGATTGAGGGGTGCCCGCGGGTTGTGTACTCGCGGGCGTTTCCCGTATCTGGTGCCGGTCTCTGGCGCCTTGTAACTTTCGATCCGTTAGGACTTTGATATGTCTAATGCACTTGGTCGCGACCTTGCAAAGCTGGTTGCCGCTGTAGACGCTGCCGCCTCTGAGTGCGGTCATGGCGCGTATGGCCAGCACTTCCATATTATGCCGCCGGTGGGTTGGCTCAACGATCCCAACGGTCTTTGCCAAGCGGACGGCGTGTTTCACGCGTACTTCCAGTATGCCCCGTTTGATGTGAACGGCGGCGTAAAGATGTGGGGACATGCCACAAGCCGCGACCTTATGAACTGGGAATATGTTGGCGCCCCGCTGCTGCCCGACGAGCCGTTCGATTGCCACGGTGTGTATTCGGGCTCCGCGCTTGCCGAGGACGGTCGCATTCGCGTGCTGTACACAGGCAACGTTAAGCTTTCCGACGCAGACGGCACGTACGACTACGTCAATACCGGCCGCCGCGCCGATACTGTTTATGTCGAGAGCGTTGATGGCCTTGCCGGTCGGGAGTTTAGCCAAAAACGCGTGGTGCTGGCGTCGGAGGACTATCCCGAGGATCTGACGTGCCATGTACGCGATCCCAAGGTGTGGCGCGATGATAATGGCCGTTACCACATGGTGCTGGGTGCGCGTCGTCGCGTGGACGGGCCGCACGTCGAGAGCCGTTTTTGCGCCATGCATGGCGAGGGTGCCGGGCGCGATGTGGGCGAGATCCTAGTGTATGGCTCGGCCGATATGCTGAGTTGGGAGCTCGAGAGCCGCGTGTCTACGCCCGAGCGTTTTGGCTTTATGTGGGAGTGCCCCGGCTACATCGAGCTCGATTCGAATGGCGATACGGCGGCGTTTCTGTCGTTCTCGCCCCAGGGTCTTGAGGGCGGCCGTTGGGACCGCGGCAACGTATACGCTGCTGGCTACATGCCTGTAACGGGCGACATTACCGGTGGTGACGGTGCCTATGAGCTGGGTGAGTTCCGCCTGTGGGACGCCGGTTTTGACTTCTATGCTCCGCAGGAGTTTACGTCCGAGGACGGTCGCCATATTCTAATCGGCTGGATGGGCATACCCGATGAGCCGACCTATGGCAACGCACCCACCGTGGTGTGCGGCTGGCAGCACTGCATGACGGTGCCTCGCGAGCTTACGGCCGGTGACGGCGGCGTGGTGCTGCAGCAGCCGGCGCGCGAGATTGAGCGCCATTATGCCTCGGTGCGTGTGGGGGAGGGCTCGTTGGAGGTTGCTGGCGATACCTGCTTTGACGTTGTCGTTGACGGTGTTGACGGTGCGTTTTCCGCGACCGTTGACGGCGAGCTTAAACTGGCGTTTGTGCCCGCCGAGGGCGAACGGCCCTCGCGCTTTGAGATGCGATTTACCGATGAGGGTCGCGCTTCTGCCGGCTGCGGTCGTACCGTGCGCTGGGAGCCCGTCGACGAGGTGCGCAACGTGCGCATTGTTGGCGATGTCTCGTCGGTCGAGGTGTTTGTGAACGATGGCTCTCTCGTGTTTTCGACGCGCATCTATCCCGAGTCCTATGGCGTGACCGTTGACGCTCTGGGCGCGAATGTGACCTACCACGCGCTCAACATCTAGGCGATTTGTCGCATATCGGCGCTATACTGCAGCCGTTGCCCACGATGCGGGAAACATCCGCATCGTGGGTTTTTGTTTTGAAAGGAAGGTGCCTTATGGATGTGCGGCAGCTAGAAGAGGCCTGGGCTGCAAGGGCCGGCGCGCGTGAGGCGTGTCTTGTCGCTGCTCCGCATGTGCCGGCGGCGCTGTCGCAGCTGGGGATTGTGTGTCCCGGCGATCGTCTGGTTGCCTTTGCGGACGACTTTGCCGATGCGTTTGCGAGCGGATTTGACGGCTGCGATGTTGTGATGGTGGGGGAGCCGTCTGTCGAGGCGTTTGCTGCGGCGTCCGGTGGCTTTGCCGGCTCGTTTGACGCTGAGGGTCCGCACCTGTGGTGGTTCGTCAACTCCATCGGCGGGTTTGGTCTGCGTGTGCCTGATCTTCGTGCGCTGGGTCGGGCGGCGCGTGAGGCCCATGCGCTGCTTGTTGTTGACAACACCGTGGCATGCGTCTTTGGCTGCGATTCGCTGCGGCTGGGTTCTGCGCTGTCGCTCGAGGCGCTCGATCGCGTGTGTGCCGGTAAGGCTCCGCGTAAGCTCGTTGCCGCTTCGGTGGCGCGCTCGCAGCTCAAGCGCCATCGTGTGGATGCCGCTGCCGAGTGCGCGCATGCCCTGCTTGAGGGCCGTGGCTTGGCCAAGTTTGAATTGACTGCTGACGAGGCCGGTGTGCTGGAGCGGGGACTGGACTCGCTCGATGTCCGCATGCAGGCACACTTCGACTGCGCGCGTGCGCTGTCCGAGTACTTGGCCGCCAATGAGATGGTGCGCAACGTGCGCTATCCCGGGCTGACCTCGCATCCCGACCATGCGGTTGCAACGGGTATCCTCGAGCACGGCTTTGGCCCGGCAGTTGAATTTGACCTTATCGAGCATAGCTCAGGCGAGCTGTTCGATGCTTTGCCGGGTGAGTTTCGCACATCGCCCGCCGGCGGCGCAACGACGCGCCTTTCGGCCCCAAACGGCAAACAGGGGAACACCATCCGCCTCTTCGTCGGTACCGACAATCCCTTGATCGTGGCCGCCACCCTAGATAATGCCCTCCGCAACTAGCTAAATCATCCTCGACTCCATAAGTTGCGGTGAAATATGGATTGATTTACGGCTTTAACCGCATAAACAGTCCCTATTTCACCGCAACTTATGAGAAGGGGTTGTGTGGCTATAAGGCCCCGTCCCAAATGGGCTACTCTTTGATGCTGGCGATGAGGGCGTCGGCTTTGGTGGCGATGACGTTGTTGATCTCGCCCTGCAGCGTCTCGTAGGCCTCGATGGCACGCTCGCCGGCCGGCGTGAGCGTGGATCCGCGCGCGCCGTCGCGCTCGATGAGCTTGCAGCCTAGCTGGCCTTCGGCTTCGTTCACAATGCGCCAAGCCTTGGAATACGCCATGCCCATGCTCTTGGCGGCGCGGTTCAGCGAGTGCTCGCGGGCAATACCCTGCAGCAGCAAGACGCAGCCGTGACCAAACACGCCCGGTAGATCTTTGTCGCACGCTTGAATGACCAACTTTGCCGTCGTCTTGTACTCCATACGCTCCACGTCTCCCCGCTAAAGTGTTTGCTGGGCAAACGCAAAGCCTGCGTCAAGCCCTCGTGTGCTCTTCTTAAATCATGCATTGTAGCAGTCAAAGTGCGTTAAGATACTTCCCCAGTATTGGGCGCCCAAGGTTGGGCTGGGTCCTACGAGGCCTGCAGCCGACCGGTCGCATGGAAAAAGGAGAAACATGGCTACGTTCTTTCCCGGTGAGTCCCACACGTTTTCGGAGTATCTGCTGGTTCCTGGTTACTCGTCCTCGCAGTGCATCCCCAACAACGTCTCTCTCAAGACGCCGCTAACCCGCTTCAAGCGCGGTGAGAAGCCGGCAATCACCCTGAACATCCCCATGGTTTCCGCCATCATGCAGTCCGTCTCGGGCGTCGACATGGGTGTCGCGCTCGCTACCGAGGGTGGCCTGTCCTTCATCTATGGTTCCCAGAGCGCCGAGTCCGAGGCCGCTATGGTCAAGGCCGTCAAGGATCACAAGGCTGGCTTCGTTCAGTCCGATTCCACGCTGACCCCCGATATGACCATGGAGCAGGTCATCGAGCTCAAGGAGAAGACCGGTCACTCCACCATGCCGGTCACCGACGACGGCACTCCCAAGGGTAAGCTCCTGGGCATCGTCACCAGCCGTGACTATCGCCCCAGCCGCGATGACCACCAGACGAAGGTCTCCGAGTTCATGACCCCGCGTGAGCAGCTCATCGTGGGCGACAAGAACATTAGCCTCAAGGTTGCCAACGACGTCATCTGGGACAACAAGCTCAATGCCCTGCCTATCGTCGACGACAACGATCACCTCATGGGCATCGTCTTCCGTAAGGACTACGACAGCCACAAGACCAACCCCAACGAGCTACTCGACGGCGATAAGCGTTACATGGTCGGCGCCGGCATCAACACCCGCGACTATGCCGAGCGCGTGCCGCTGCTCATCGAGGCCGGTGCCGACGTCCTGTGCATCGACTCTTCCGAGGGCTTCAGCGAGTGGCAGAAGCGCACCATCGAGTGGATCCGCGCAAACTACGGCGAGGACGTCAAGGTCGGTGCCGGTAACGTCGTCGACGCCGAGGGCTTCCGCTTCCTGGCCGACTGCGGTGCCGACTTCATCAAGGTCGGTATCGGCGGCGGTTCCATCTGCATTACCCGCGAGACCAAGGGCATCGGCCGCGGTCAGGCCACCGCGCTGATCGACGTCTGCCGCGCTCGCGACGAGTACTACGAGGAGACCGGCGTCTACGTGCCCGTGTGCTCCGACGGCGGCATCGTTTATGACTACCACATGACGCTCGCCCTTGCCATGGGCGCCGACTTTATGATGCTGGGCCGCTACTTCGCCCGCTTTGACGAGAGCCCGACCGAGCGCGTCAACGTGAACGGTCAGTACATGAAGGAGTACTGGGGCGAGGGTTCTGCGCGTGCCCGCAACTGGCAGCGCTACGATCTGGGCGGCGCTGCGAAGCTCAGCTTCGTCGAGGGCGTCGACTCCTACGTTCCCTACGCCGGTTCCCTCAAGGACGGCGTGGGCGGCACGCTCTACAAGGTCAAGTCAACGATGTGCAACTGCGGCGCCCTCTCGATCCCCGAGCTCCAGGAAAAGGCTCGCCTGACTCTGGTCAGCTCGACCTCGATCGTCGAAGGCGGCGCCCACGACGTAGTCGTGAAGGATTCGCAGCAGTCTGTGTCTTATCGATAAGGTAAGAGCCTCATATAAAGGTTGAGTTTCAACCACGTTATTTAGATAAAGCGAGATGCCTGCAAGTCGCAGGCATCTCGCTTGTTGTATTTGCTAGAATCATCCAAGTTAACCCTAGGGTCGGGCGGCTAGGCTTTGCTCGCTGCAAGTTCCGCACGAGCCGAAGGCCACTTAATGTGGCCTTCGTGCGAGCAGGACTGTCCGCAGCAGCGAGTAAAGCCTAGCCGACCGGCCCCAATCAAGTTAAAAGGAGCTGATATGTGCGATTGCACAGATCATAAGGACGAGATCCCTGCCTACGACGCGCAGGCCATTGAGTCCAGGTGGATGAAGGCCTGGGAGGACTCCAACCTCTTTGCCGTCGACACCGACGACAGCAAGCCCAAGAAGTATGTGCTCGAGATGTTCCCGTATCCGTCGGGCGACCTGCACATGGGCCACGCGCGCAACTACACCATCGGCGATGCCATGGCCCGTCAGGCCCGTATGCGCGGCTACGACGTGCTGCATCCCATCGGCTTTGACGCCTTTGGCCTGCCTGCCGAGAACGCCGCCATCAAGCACAACACGCAGGCTGCTGCCTGGACGTATAAGAACATGGACCAGGCGCTCGCCACGATGAAGCGCATGGGCTTCTCCTACGATCTGGATCGCATGGTCAAGACCTGCAGCCCCGACTACTACCGTTGGGGTCAGTGGATCTTTGAGAAGCTGTGGGAAAAGGGCCTGGTCTACCGCAAGAAGAACCCGGTCAACTGGTGCCCTAACTGCAAGACCGTTCTGGCCAACGAGCAGGTCACCGAGGGTAAGTGCTGGCGCTGCGGCACCGAGCCCGAGAAGCGCGACCTTGAGCAGTGGTACTTCAAGATCACCGAGTACTCCCAGGAGCTGCTCGACGACCTGGAGAAGCTCCCCGGCTGGCCCGAGCGCGTCAAGCAGATGCAGGCCAACTGGATCGGTCGCTCCGAGGGCGCCGAGGTCGACTTTACCCTGTGCGACCAGGATGGCGAGCCCATCGAGGGCGATGAGGGCAAGATCACCGTCTTCACCACGCGTGCCGATACCCTTTTTGGCGTCTCCTTCTTTGTCCTGGCTCCCGAGTACGCCGGCCTGCACGAGCTCGTCGAGGGCACGGAGTACGAGGAGGCCGTCACCAAGATCGTCGAGGACTCCAAGCATATCTCTGCCGTCGAGCGTGCCCAGGGCACCCTCGAGAAGCACGGTGCCTTCACGGGCCGCTATGTGGTAAACCCCGTCAACGGCGAGAAGGTCCCCGTGTGGGTTGCCGATTATGTCGTTGCCGACTACGGTACCGGTGCCGTCATGGCCGTTCCCTGTGGCGACCAGCGCGACTTTGAGTTTGCCCGTAAGTACGACCTGCCGATCGTGCCGATCATCCTGGACGATGACGATCGTGCTGCCGTCGAGGCCAGCGGCGAGACCATCGATACCTTCCATGCCGAGACCGTCGACTGGGATTGCGCTCACGCTGCCGAGGGCACGCTCGTCCAGTCCGGCAAGTACACCGGCATGCGCGGCGGTAAGCACTCCGAGGGCGAGGCTGCGATCGTGGCCGACCTCGAGGCCATGGGCTGCGGTCGTCGCAAGGTCGAGTTCCGTCTGCGCGACTGGCTCATCAGCCGCCAGCGCTATTGGGGCAACCCCATCCCGGCCATCCACTGCGAGCACTGCGGCATCGTGCCCGTGCCCGAGGATCAGCTGCCGGTGACGCTGCCCGAGAACCTGGACCTGGGCGCCGGCGAAACCCTTGCTGAGTGCAAGGAGTTCTACGAGACCACCTGCCCGGTCTGCGGCCGCCCGGCCAAGCGCGAGACCGATACCATGGACACCTTCACCTGCTCCAGCTGGTATTACCTGCGCTATACCGATCCGCACAACACCGAGCTGCCCTTCTCCCGTGAGGCTGCCGACCGTTGGATGCCCGTCGATAACTACATCGGCGGCATCGAGCACGCTATTCTGCACCTGCTCTACAGCCGCTTCTTTACCAAGGCACTGCGCGACCTGGGCCTGCTGAGCGTGGACGAGCCCTTCACCAACCTGCTGTGCCAGGGCATGGTCAAGGACGAGAACGGCGACACCATGTCCAAGTCCAAGGGCAATGTCGTGCCCCCGAGCTCGGTCATCGAGCCCTACGGTGCCGACACCATGCGTCTGGCGATCCTGTTTATCGCCCCGCCCGAGAAGGACTTCGACTGGGATCCCAAGGCCGTCGAGGGCGCCAACCGCTTTATCAAGCGCTCCTGGCGTATCGTTTGGCAGCTCGTCCAGTCCGGTGACGCCAACGTGGCCTTCGACAAGTCCGCGCTCGACGAGGTTGCGATGAAGCTCTATCGCGAGCGTCACCGCACCATCGCCAAGTGCACTGAGGACTTCGACCGCGGCCAGTTCAACACCGCGATCTCGGCCGTCATGGAGCTCGTCAACGCGGCGAGCGCCTATCTCAACGCCACTGAGGGTGCTGACCGCGACAAGGCTCTGTGCTACGGCGTGGCCAAGGATATCGTGAGCGTCCTTGCCCCTATCTGCCCGTTCTGGGCCGACGAGCTGTGGCACGAGGCACTCGGCTGCGAGGGCAACGCCTACACCGCCGCCTGGCCCGAGTTCGACCTGGCCGAGTCCGTTGAGGACACGGTGCAGATCGTGGTCCAGGTGCTCGGCAAGGTCCGCGGCCGCGTCGACGTTGCCCGCGATGCCTCCAATGAGGATATGCAGGCTGCCGCCGAGGCCGCCGTCGCCAAGTGGCTCGACGGCAAGACGGTCGTCAAGGCCATCTGCGTGCCCGGCAAGCTGGTCAACCTGGTGGTCAAGTAAGCATTGCGCGCTTAACTGACGCATAAAAGACGAGGGGCGATCCGGTTGGGTCGTCCCTCGTCTTGCATGTACCTGCCCTGATGTCTGCGGTCAATTGTCCTATTCTTGTGGAGAAGCTGTGCGCACGCTGACCTGCAGATTCGTACTGTGCTTGCACGTTTCCGCAGCTATTGGTATAGTTTGCTTGCAAATGAAGTTGTAATTGAAAGAAGTGGGGTTTCGGCCCCGCTTCTTTTTTGTATGGATGGAGGTGCCGCAATGGTCAAGACTAAGACCGAGCAGGCGATCATCGACGCGCTCGAGGCCGTCGCTCCCCAGCACGATGTCGACATCGTCGACGTCGAGCTCGTGGGTGCCACCAAGGCCCCCTGCGTGCGTGTGCGTATCGAGGGTGCCGAGGGTCAGAGCCTGTCGCTCAACGACGTCACGGCCAACACCAAGTGGGTCGGCGATGTGATTGAGGAGCTCGATCCCATCTCTTCGAGCTATACGCTCGAGGTGTCGAGCCCGGGTATGGCGCGCCCGCTGCGCCGCCCGTGCGACTTTGCCCGCTTTGTGGGCGAGAACTGCGAGCTCACCTCTACCGCCACCGAGGGCCGTCGCAAGTACGCCGGCAAGATTGCCGCCGCCACCGAGACGAACGTGACCCTCGAGCTCGAGGACGGCGAGTCCGTCACCCTCGATTTCTCTGATGTTAAGAAGTGCAAGTTGAAGCCCACCTACGACTTCAAGCCCGCGAAGGAAGGAAAGTAAGATGGCAGCATCCGACATGATGTCCGCCCTGATGGAGCTTTGCCAGGAGAAGCACATCGACCAGCTCTACCTGATCGACCGCCTGGAGCAGTCGCTCGCCAAGAGCTATGCCGAGATCCTGCATCTTGAGTGGGGCGCCAAGGTGACCATCGACCGCACCACCGGCAAGATCTACGTCTACCGCCTGGAGCCGATCGACGATTCCATGGACGAGGAGGGCAATTTCACTGAGTTCGAGGAGATCGACGTCACTCCCAAGAACACGAGCCGCATCGCTGCCCAGCACGCCAAGGCCGAGATCAACGCCATCGTGCGCAACTCCGCCCGCGAGCAGATCTACGAGGAGTTCTCCGGCCGCATCGGTGACCTCATCAGCGGTACCGTGCTGCAGTCCACACCCGACTTCACGATCGTCAAGATCCGCGAGGGCGTCGAGGCCGAGCTGCCGCACTTCGACCAGCGCCGTTACGAGAACGAGCGCAACGAGCGTCCGATGGGCGAGCGCTACCTGCACAACCAGCACATCAAGGCCGTGATCATCGACGTTCGCGACCCCAACTCCAACCTGCAGCCGGTTCGTGGCGAGCACAGCCGTCCGCCGATTGTCATCTCCCGTACCCACCCCGAGCTCATGCGTCGTCTGTTTGAGCAGGAGGTGCCCGAGATCTATGAGGGCACCGTCCAGATCAAGTCGATCGCCCGCGAGCCCGGCCAGCGCTCCAAGGTCGCCGTCCACTCGCTCGACGACCGTCTAGATCCCGTGGGCGCCTGCGTCGGCCCCAAGGGCAGCCGTGTTCGCGCTGTCGTGGGCGAGCTCCGTGGCGAGCGCGTCGACGTCATCCTGTGGGATGCCGATCCTGCCGTCTACGTCGCCAACGCCCTGTCGCCCGCTAAGGTCACCCGCGTCCTCATCGACGAGGAGAAGGCCTACGCCGGCGTCATCGTGCCCGACGACCAGCTGTCCCTCGCCATCGGCAAGGAGGGCCAGAACGCCCGCCTCGCCGCGCGCCTGACCGGCTGGCACATCGACATTAAGTCCGAGACGCTTGCCGCCGACATCCTCAAGAACGTTCCCGTTCACGAGGAGCCCGCCGCCGACCTGATCGGTGACGAGGAGGACGAGGACGTCCGTCGCTGCGAGTATGTGTCCGAGGACGGCATCCAGTGCCGCAACCAGGCTCGTCCCGGCTCCCGTTTCTGCGGTGTCCACGACACCGACGCCTTCGATGATGCGGAGGACCTGATCTAGCGCGCGGTTGCGCCGGGCGGGTCCCGGCGCGTCTCCCACGCTCGTTCAGTCTCTAGGCACCCAAGGTGCCAGAAAGGGTAGGTGAAGTCATATGGCAAAAGTCCGTGTGTCCACCCTGGCCAAAGAGTTCGGCATGACCTCCAAGGAACTGATGGGTCATCTCGCCGATATGAAGATTCCCGCTAAGTCCGCTTCCTCCACCTTGGAGGACGCCTATGTCGCTATGGTCCGCAAGCAGCTCGCCTCGGTGATCGAGGCCCGCGCCCAGGAAGTCGAGGCCGCCAAGCAGGCCGAGGAGCAGGCAGCTGCCGCCGAGGAGGCCGCTCGCGCCGCCGAGGCCGAGCGCGAGCGCATCGCCGCCGAGAAGGCCCGCGAGGAGGAGCGTCGCCAGTTTGCCGCAGCCCAGGCTGCCGAGGAGGCTGCCCGCGCCGAGGCCGAGGCCAAGAAGAAGGCCGAGCAGGAGCGCCTTGCCCGCGAGAAGGAGGAGGCTGCCCGCGAGGCCCAGCGCCGCGCCGTTCCCGCTTCCGACTCCGGTTCGCGTTTCCGTTCGCTGCTCGACCAGATCGCCGCACAGGAGACCGTGCTCAAGGAGAAGAAGGACGCTGAGGACAAGGCCAAGGCCGAGCGCGCCGCCGAGCGCGGTAACCGTCGTGGCGGCAACAACGACCGCCGCGGTGGCCGTCGTAACGATCGCAACGCTTCCGACAACAACTCCGAGCGCAACGCCTCCGAGAGCCGTCCGCACAGCCATCGCACCAACGCCAGCAACAACGTCGCTGCCGGCATGGACTTCCCCAACCCCGACAAGCAGGGCAAGGGCAAGAAGCGCAAGGGCGGTCACAACAACGAAGAGGACCACTACAGCCGCATGGCTCGCGAGGCCGAGGAGTACAGCCGCGAGAAGGTGCTCGAGGAGGCTCGTGCCGCCGTCGAGGAGGCCTCTCGCGAGTCCACCGGTCGCCGCAAGAAGCGCAAGGAGAAGCGCGAGCGCGAGGCTGCCAAGGCTCAGGAGGAGCGCAAGATAGAGGAGGCGCTGGCCCAGGGCGTGAACCCCGAGGACCTTGACGCCATCAAGGTCTCCCAGGGCGTTACTGTCCAGGAGCTTGCCGAGGCGCTCGACGTTCCGGCCAACGACATCATCAAGCGCCTGTTCCTGCTGGGTACGCCGCTCACCATGACGCAGTCCATGTCCGACGACCTCGTCGAGCTCGTTGCTGACGACTTGGGCCGTCAGATCAAGATCATCACCCCCGAGGAGGAGAACACCTTCTCGTTCTACGACGATCCCGCCGACCTCAAGCCGCGCGCCCCGGTCGTCACCGTCATGGGTCACGTCGACCACGGCAAGACGTCGCTGCTCGACGCCATCCGGCACACCGGCGTTGCTGCCGGCGAGGCGGGCGGCATTACGCAGGCCATCGGCGCTTCGCAGGTCATGATCAACGACCGCAAGATCACCTTCATCGATACCCCGGGCCACGCCACCTTTACGGCCATGCGTGCCCGTGGCGCCAAGGTGACCGACATCGTAATTCTGATCGTGGCTGCCGACGACGGCGTCATGCCCCAGACCGTCGAGTCGATCAACCACGCCAAGGCCGCCGGCGTACCCATCGTCGTCGCCGTCAACAAGATCGATAAGCCGGGCGCCAACCCCGACCGTGTGCGTCAGGAGCTCACCGAGTACGGAGTCATCCCCGAGGAGTGGGGCGGACAGAACATGTTCGTCAACATCTCGGCTAAGCAGAAGATCGGTATCGACGAACTTCTGGAGACCGTGCTGCTCCAGGCCGACGTGCTCGAGCTCAAGGCCAATCCAGACACCTTTGCCTCCGGCAACGTCCTCGAGGCCAAGCTCGACAAGGGCCGCGGCTCGGTTGCTACCGTGCTCGTGACCCGCGGTACCCTGCACGTGGGCGATACGCTGGTCGCCGGCCTTACCTACGGCCGCGTCCGCGCCATGCTCGACCCCAAGGGCCGCGCCGTCACCGAGGCCGGTCCCTCCGACGCCGTCGAGATCCTGGGCCTGCAGTCCGTGCCCAACGCCGGTGACGAGTTCCGCGTGTTCGAGGACGAGCGCGAGGCACGTGCGCTGGCCGACGAGCGTTCGCTGAAGGCCCGTATCGAGGAGCAGAGCCGCGTCAAGCACGTCACGCTCGAGAACCTCTTCGAGACCATTGCCGACGCCGAGGTCAAGGAGCTCAACCTGATCATCAAGGCCGACGTCCAGGGTTCCATCGAGGCCCTTCAGGACTCGCTCGACAAGATGGATCAGTCCGAGGTTCGCATCAACACGATCCACTCCGCCGTTGGCGCCATCAACGAGACCGACGTCGTTCTGGCCGACGCCTCCAACGCCATCATCATCGGCTTTGGCGTCCGTCCCGACGGTAAGGCCCGCTCCGCCGCCGAGCGCGAGGGCGTCGAGATCCGTTGCTACGACGTCATCTACAAGTGCCTCGAGGAGCTCGACGCCGCCCGTATCGGCATGCTCAAGCCCACCGAGGTCGAGGTCGCCACGGGTACTGCGACCGTCCTGGACACCTTCAAGGTGCCCAAAGTCGGTATCGCCGCCGGTGTCCGCGTCGAGGAGGGCGAGATCGCCGCGACCGATTCCGTGCGCCTGGTGCGCGACGGCATCGTGGTCTTCAACGGCAAGATCGCCTCGATGCGCCACTACAAGGACGAGGCCAAGAGCCTCAAGAGCGGTTCCGAGGGCGGTATTGGCCTGGAGAACTTCCAGGACATCAAGCCCGGCGACCAGATCGAGGGTTACCGTATCGACCAGGTTGCCCGTACCGAGTAGGGGGTAGCTCTATGAAGCAAACGCAGGCAACCCGCCGTCTGGGCGAGCAGCTTCGCGAGAAGCTCGGTTATATCCTGCTCTTTGAGGTTTCCGATCCGCGTCTCGACCTGGTTACTTTGACTGCGGTCGAGGTCGCGGTGGACCGTTCGTTCGCGCGCGTGTACGTGTCGTGCGATGCGAGCCGCTACGACGAGGTCATGGAGGCGCTCGCAAGCGCCAAGGGCCGTATTCGCAGCCTGTTGGCTCGCTCGCTCGATTGGCGTGTCACGCCCGAGCTCGATTTTCGCATCGATCGCTCGACCGATGAGGCCGAGCGCATCACGCGTGCGCTGGAAAATGTTCCCGCCACGCTTGCGATCGAAAAGGACGAGGACGGCTATCCGATAGTGGATGCCGCCCAGGAGGCAGCTTTAGATGACTAATTCCGCCGACCTCGCCTCGTGCGAGTCTGCAGATATTCAGCGACGCATCCTCGAGCTCATCGAGGGTGCGTCCTCCATTGCGATTTCGGGACACACTTCTCCCGACGGCGACGCTCTGGGCTCAGTGCTGGGTCTGGGTCTCTCGCTTATGAAGTTTTTCCCCAACAAGAACATTGCGTTGCTGCTGGCAGACGATGACCCGGTTCCGCGCATCTACCGCTTTATGGAAGGCTCCGATCGCCTGGTGCCGGCATCTGCGTACACCGGCAATCCGGACCTGTTCATCTCGGTGGACGTGCCGGTTGTCGAGCGCCTCAATAATTCCGCCGAGGTGCTCCGTCGCTCCAAGCATGTGGTGTGCTTCGATCACCATCCGGCGCGCGAGGAGTTTGCCGAGCTCAGCCTGAGGCGCGTTGAAGCTGCAGCCTGCGCTATGATCATCGACCGCTTCTTGGACAATTGTGGCATTGTCGCCCGTGATGGCGTCGCGACTTGCCTGCTGTGTGGCTTGGTTACCGATACCGGTCGTTTCCAGTACCAAAACGCCGATGCCGCCGCGTTCCATGCGGCCTCGCGTCTGGTTGCCCACGGTGCCGATCCGGCGCGCGTTGCGCTCGAGGTATATCAGAGCATGCGCGTTGAGTTTTTGCACCTCAAGTCCATCGTTATGGGTCGCATTAAGACGGTCGCGCATGGGCGCGTGGCGTATAGCTATGCCTACCAGAGCGACCTTGAGGCCTGCGGCGTCACCTCGGACGAGTGCGACGGCCTGGTCGATGTGGTGCGTTCGGTGATGGGCGTCGAGGTCTGCATGTTCTTAAAGGGCATTGAGGGCGATACCAAGGTGCGTGGCAACCTGCGCTCCAAGGGCGACCTCGATGTGTCCGAGATTGCTGCCAACTTTGGCGGTGGCGGGCATCATGCTGCCGCCGGTTTCTCCAACAACGGAACGATTCGCGAGACGCTCGCCGTGGCACTTCCCATGCTGGCCGAGCTGGTGGGGGAGGATCCCGCTTCGGTGACCGTCGAGCTCTAACTAATTGGATGGTACATGGCTCGTCGAACGCCTTCTCATTTGAATATGCTACTCGCCGTCGATAAGCCGGTGGGCTGCACGTCCCATGACGTGGTTTCGCAATGCCGACGCGCCCTCCATGAGCGGCGCGTCGGCCATGCCGGCACGCTCGACCCCATGGCATCCGGCGTCATGGTGGTGGGCGTGGGCCAGGCTACTCGTCTGCTGGGCATGCTAACTCTCGATACCAAAAGCTACGTCGCCGACATCTCGTTTGGTGCCGAGACCAATACCGATGATGCGGAGGGCGAGGCGGTCCGCACGGTGGCTGTTGCCGACGAGCTCCGCGATCCTGCCTATGCGCGTGAGCGCTTGGCCGCCATGCTGGGTCCGCAGATGCAGGTGCCGCCGGCGTTTTCGGCTATCTCGGTCAATGGCGTTCGCGCCTACAAGTCTGCTCGCGAGGGCAATGCGGTTGACCTACCTCCGCGCCCCGTCAAGGTCTATGCCGCCGACCTGATCGCCGTGGGCGGCGAAGGTGATACGTGTGTGTGGACCGTGGCGTTCTCGGTGAGCAAGGGCACCTATATCCGTGCGCTCGCTCGCGACCTGGGCCGCGCCTGCGAGAGCGCCGCGCACATTTCTGCGCTGCGCCGCACGGCCTCCGGTGTTGTTTCCATTGGCGCTTGTCATGCGGTCGAGGAGCTTTCTCCCGAGTCCGCGGCTGGCTTTGCCCTGGATCCCATTGCGGCCCTGGGCGGCACGCGTGTTGACTTGCCGGGCAATCTTGCCGACGACCTGCTCTGCGGCCGACGCATTCCCGTTGAGCGTGCGCTTGCCGATTTTGATGCCTCGAAGGCGTCGTTTGCGTTGGTGCTCGATGGGGGACTCAAGGCGCTCGCCCGCATTGAGGGTGGCCGCTTTGTCATGGAGCACGTGTTTCCGCAGGCAATCGGCGGTGTTCGATAATGTTGTCCGCTCGCGAGCTCGCGCGTATCTTTTTCGCGGGCGAGTCGGACGAGGCTCGCATCGTTACTGCCGATACGTTTGATGAGTGTGAGCACTTGGGTGCCGCATCGATCGCCATTGGCGTGTTCGACGGCGTTCACCGTGGACACCAGGAACTCATCGAAGTGCTTGTCCGTGATGCCCGTGCCCATGGCTGTAAGGCAGTCGTGGTTACCTTCGATCCCGACCCGGACGTTGTGGTGAGCCCTTCGCCCGCTCAAAAATTGATGACGACGGCCGACCGTCTGCATGCCCTGGCTCAAACCGGGGTCGATGCGGTGGTGGCCGTTCCCTTTACGCCTGAGGTTGCGGCGCTTGACCATGTTGATTTTCTCTCGCTGGTGTCGCGTCTGGTCGACATTCGATCGATTCGCGTTGGCAGCGACTTTAGGCTGGGTCGTGGCGGTGCTTCTGGTGTTGCCGAGATGCGCGCCTGGGGTGCCGAGCGCGGCGTTGACGTATACGGGCACGACTTGCTTTGCGAGGGCGGTGAGGCCATTTGCGCCACCCGCATTCGTCATGAGCTGGGACAGGGCCATGTGGAGCTTGCTGCTGAGTTGCTCGGTCGCCCGTATATGGTGCGTGGCGGTGTTATTCGTGGCCGTCACGAGGGTTCTGGCATGGGCTTTCCCACGGCAAACCTGCAAGTTCCCGACGGCATTCAGGTGCCTGCCGACGGCGTGTATGAGGGTCTGGTGCTGGTTGATGACACCGTGTGGCCCGCTGCCGTGAACGTCGGCCTGCCGCCAACGTATGCTGACGATGCAGCATCCGCGCATCTCGAGGCTAACTTAATTGGTTATACGGGCGACCTTTACGGCGCCTCCGTTTCGCTGGCGTTTACGCGCTGGCTGCGTCCCTCGCGCGTGTTCGATTCGCTGGATGAGTTGATCGCGACCGTCGAGGGTAATATCGAGGACATTCGTCACAACTTGGGTGAGCAGGGGGTGAACATCCGTGATTAGCGATGAGGAAAAAGACCAGGTACGCGCTGCGTCTGACCTGGTTGCCATCGTGCAGGAAACGGTTGAGCTCAAGCCCCGCGGCCATGAGTTTTGGGGTTGCTGCCCCTTCCATGGCGAAAAGACTCCGTCCTTCCACATTATCCCCGCCACGCAGGTCTGGCACTGCTTTGGCTGCGGCGAAGGCGGCGATGTCTTCACCTATATTATGAAGCGCGAGAACCTGAGCTTTCCCGAGTCAATCCGTTATTTGGCCGATCGCGCGGGTATTGAGCTGCATGACACTGGAGATCGCCGCGAGCGCGGTACCAAGCGTGCTCGAATCTACGATCTGTGCGCCGAGACCGCCCAGTTCTACCACACCATGCTCATGCGCGGTAAGGACGGCCGTCCGCGCGAGTACTTTGCCAGCCGCGGCATGGGTGGCGACGTCTGCCGCCGCTACTGCCTGGGCTTTGCACCGGGACGCAACGCGCTGGTGTCGCACCTGTCCCAGGCGGGTTTTACCCCGCAGGAGATGATCGACGCCAACGTGGCTGTGAGCCGCGGGCGCGGGCAGCTTGCCGACCGCTTTTACGACCGCGTGATGTTCCCCATCTTTGACGAGCAGGGTCACAACATTGCCTTTGGCGGTCGCATTATGGGCGACGGCCAGCCTAAGTATCTCAACACCGCCGAGACGAGCGTGTTCCATAAAAAACGAAACCTCTACGGCTTTAATTGGGCCAAGGAGTTTATCGTCGCGCAGGATACCGCCATCGTGGTAGAGGGCTATACCGACTGCATCGCCTGTTGGGAAGCGGGGATTAAAAACGTTGTCGCCACGCTGGGCACCGCGCTCACGGAGCATCACGTCAAGACGCTCACTCGCTTTGCCAAGCGCATCGTGTATATGTTCGACGGCGATGCCGCCGGACAAAAGGCCGCCCGTCGCGCGATTCAGTTTATCGAGCAGGATTCCATGGACCTGCGCTGCGTGGTGCTCCCCGACGGCAACGACCCCATGGAGTTCATCACCGCACATGGTGGCGAGGCACTGCAGACGCGCATCGACGCTGCCGAGCCGCTTATGGACTTTGTCTACCGTTCGCTGCAGGAGTCGAGCGACATCACCACGCCGGGCGGTCGCGCCAAGGCGCTGGAGGACGCGCTGACGCTCATCTATCCGCTTCGTGACAGCTATATGATCGATACGTACTTTATCCAGATTGCCGATCTGCTGGGTTTGGATCTGGAGACCGTGCGCGCGAGCTCGGGCCGCGTGTTTCGCGATGTCGCCAAGCGCGAAGATGCGGAGCGCCGTCGCGAGCAAAACTATGAGCGCCAGAGGGCGCAGGCCGAACGGTCCGGCGGGACGGGCAGTCGGGCGTCGGGTTCTCGCGATGCCGGTCGCGGTGCTTGGGCATCGGGCGCGACGCCGCCGGTGTCCGCGCCGGTCGAAGAAGAGCCGTACGACTACGTCCCGCTCGATGCCTACGGTGCCGCGCCTGTAGAGGTCGTCGACGACCTGCCGCCGATCGATGTGCCTGATGGTATGGGCGCTGCGCCCGCCGGTGCCCCGACAGACGCCTCGGCCCCTATGGTTCTTACCGATCTAGAGCGCAAGTCCTTGGCAGGGGAGCGCGAGCTGCTGACCATGCTTACGAGCTACCCCGACCTGTTCCGCACGTATGCCGACCGCATCTGCTCCATCGAGTGGGTGGATCCGCGCCACGAGTCCATCGCATGGGCCGTGCTGGCAACGCCGCCGGGAACCGATCCGGCAGCCTGCATGGATGCGGCGCGCTCGGTGTGTCCCGATGCGGCAACGCTTGTGAGTGCCGGGCGCATCTCGGCGACGAGCAAGCACCCCACCGAGACGAACATCGTGTTTATGCTCGATACGCTTGAGCTCTACACCATCAAGCGCCGCATGCGTGCCGCGCAGGCCAAGCTGCGCCAGGACCGTTCGCTCGATGATGGGGCCCGTCGCGCGCTGACCGTGCAGGCCGCGCAGGATTCGCAGCGTCAACGCGAACTGCAAAAGTCGATCGGCGGCGTGGCGGATCCGTTCCGTTTGATCGGCCTGGAGGCCGCAGGCACCGAACAAGCCTAGATGTTGTGGTCAACCAGCGTATTCTCGCCTATATCCAGTCCTCTTTTTGGGTATAGACGTCAATGTGTGTGCTAAAGTATTGAGTCCTGTGGACTATGAAGGGAGAATCTGTGCCAAAAAAGACTGAGAGCACGGGTACTGGGCTGGAATCCTACGTTGCAAAGCTCATGGGCAACGGCTCAAACAGGACTTCGGTAACCGAGGACGAGATTCAGGTCGCCCTGAAGGATATCGATGTTTCTGACGAGCAGCTCACCGCGGTGTATTCCGCGCTGCGCAACAGCGGCATCCAGATTATCTCCGCGAGCGGTAACGACGACGCCCCCATGGACGTCGACGATGACAATACCGATTCTGATACCGACGATTTCGATGACGACGACGAGCACGATTCCGGCTCGCTCGACGATCACGAGCTCAAGATGGCCCGCCAGGCCGACGCCGAGATGGGTTCTTCCAAGAGCAAGAAGAAGCGCACCGTGCGGACGTCCCGTTCGCGTTCGCGCGTGCGCGGCATCGATGCCTCCACGGTGATGCTGACCGGCGATCCGGTCCGTATGTACCTCAAGGAGATCGGCAAGGTCGACCTGCTGACCGCCTCCGAAGAGGTCGATCTGGCTATGAAGATTGAGGCCGGTCTTGAGGCCACCGAGAAGCTCGAGGCTGCCGATGCTGGTGAGCTCGAACTCACGCGTGCCGAGATGCGTCGTCTTACGCGCATTGAGAACGTGGGCCTCGAAGCCAAGCAGGCGCTCATCAGTGCAAACCTGCGTCTGGTCGTCTCCATCGCCAAGCGCTATGTTGGTCGCGGCATGCTGTTCCTGGACCTGATCCAGGAGGGCAACCTCGGTCTGATCCGCGCCGTCGAGAAGTTCGACTACCAGAAGGGCTTTAAGTTCTCCACGTACGCCACGTGGTGGATCCGTCAGGCCATCACGCGTGCTATCGCCGACCAGGCCCGTACCATCCGTATTCCCGTGCACATGGTCGAGACCATCAACAAGCTCGTCCGCGTGCAGCGTCAGCTCCTTCAGGACCTGGGCCGCGACCCGACCCCCGAGGAGATCGGTGCCGAGATGGACATGAGCGCCGACCGCGTCCGCGAGATCCAGAAGATCTCGCAGGAGCCCGTGTCGCTCGAGACCCCCATCGGCGAGGAAGAGGATTCCCAGCTGGGCGACTTCATCGAGGACTCCCAGGCCATCGTTCCGCCCGATGCGGCCAGCTTCTCCATGCTGCAGGAGCAGCTCACCCAGGTGCTCGATTCGCTTGCCGATCGTGAGCGCAAGGTTATCGAGCTGCGCTTTGGCCTTGTCGACGGACATCCCCGTACGCTCGAGGAAGTCGGCCGCGAGTTTGGCGTCACGCGCGAGCGCATCCGCCAGATCGAGTCCAAGACCCTGGCCAAGCTCCGCCACCCGAGCCGCAGCAGCAAGCTTAAGGACTATATCGAAAGCTAGTCAAGCAAGAGGCGCCCTCAAGCACATCCGCTTGGGGGCGCTTTCATGTAGTCGTTGGGGACGTTCTTGAATGACTAGTCGTTTAAGAACGTCCCCAATGATTAGGTCGGAAAATTTCTTAAAAAAGTTCTTGCCCTGAGCTGATTCGTCCGTATAATAAACTTCGTTGCTTGAGAGCACGCACCTATTCCTCGGTAGCTCAATGGTAGAGCACGCGGCTGTTAACCGCGCTGTTGTAGGT
>ENA-OWXD01000039-OWXD01000039.1-human-gut-metagenome-genome-assembly--contig:-NODE-39-length-46260-cov-18.0348_pt1 | contig 46260 bp, 38 predicted proteins | sample MGYA00249244_ERZ652055 | MGnify/ENA primary metagenome ERZ652055 (study PRJEB26925, sample SAMN05827059) | human gut metagenome | biome: ENVO:2100002; feature: ENVO:00000062; material: ENVO:00002003...
TTTTCTTTTCGTCTACCATGTCCAGCAGTTCCGGGATAAGGTTGGTCAGGCGGATATAACGTCGAACTGTATCACCGCTTATGCCTTGGTCTTTGGCAACTGCATCATCGCTGCGGAACTTCGCCGCAACTTGCGGCGAAGTTAAATCCGACCTAGCACCTTGATTTTTTATCGCTTCCAGCTTCATTTTGTAGGCAAGAGCCCTCTCACTGGGCAGGATGTGTTCACGTTGGAGATTGCTGTCCACCATCAATATCACAGCAGCATCGTCCGACATCTGCCGCACGATAACCGGCAGGGTATCCAGCCCGGCAAGTTTCGCCGCATACTGACGGCGGTGCCCGGAGATGATCTCGTAGCCGTCACCATCCGGGCGGGGACGGGCAATCAGCGGAGCCAGCACACCGTACTGAGCGATGCTCTCCACTGTCCGGGTCATGGCTTCATCGTCCAGCACCTTGAAAGGGTGGTTGGTGAAGGGGTGCAACGCATCAATGGGAATCTGCTGCACCTGTTCCCGTTGCTCCTCTTGTCGTTTTTCCTCGGTGGAGAACAGGTCATCTAGCCCTTTCAGAGCTAAGTTTCCGCTGTCGATCGGCATCCGCCTGCACCTCCTTTGCAAGAGATTTGTAGGCTTCTGCCACCTTGCCCTTGGGGTCATAGGCAAAGATGCTTTTGCCTGCCGCACTGGTTTCTGCCGCACGGACGGAGCGTGGGATGGTCTGCTCAAACACTTTCAAGTGCTTTCCGTATGCCTGCCGAATCAGATTGCTGATCTGTTTTCCATAGTTGGTGCGGCTGTCCGTCATGGTCAGCAGGATGCCCTCGATTTTCAGCTTGGGATTGATCTGCCGCCGGACTTTCTGCACGGTCTGTAAAAGCTGTTCCAGACCCTTTGCGGACAGGTACTGCGCCTGCACGGGAATCAGGGTGGTGTCTGCCGCTGCCAAGGCATTGACGGTCAGCATCCCAAGGGAAGGAGTGCAGTCCAGCAGAATAAAATCGTACTCCCGTTTGGCACTGTCCAGCACCTGTTTCAACATCTTTTCCCGGTTCATGCAGTTGACGAGAGACACTTCCAGCCCTGCCAGTTCAATGTTGGCCGGAATCAGGTCAACGCCCTCTGCGTGGTTCAGAATGCCCTCGCCGGGCTGGATGGGCTGGTCGTTCATGGCTTTCTGCATCAGGTTGGACAGCGTGGTAGGCAGTTCATCGGGTTGCTGCCAGCCCATGCTGATGGTCAATGACCCCTGCGGGTCGGTATCCACCAACAGGACTTTCTTGCCCTCCATTGCCAGCCCAATGCCTAAGTTCTCACAGGTGGTGCTTTTCCCTACGCCGCCCTTTTGATTGGTGACTGCGATAATCGTAGCTTTCTTTGCGATAACATCACCCCGCCTTCGGTGAACCACGCGCAAAGTCGTGGTTCGTCTTGTTCTGATAGTAGAGGTTCATGGTGGTGGGCGCATTGTAGAGCATCGCCAGCAGATACTGCTTCATGTTCCGCACCGGGGCGGTGTTTTCTGCCAGAGAATCTAGCACGAAACGGATGTGGTCAGCATTCAGCTTTTTCAGCCGACTGCGTACCACCTCGGCAGGTTTGTCATCTCCGGCAATCCGCAATATCTTGCGCTTGGTAGAGCAGATATCCACAAGCAAGTCCACGATCTGATAGATGGTGTCCTCATCGTCTGGGCAGAGCCGGAGCAGAAGGTCAACCTCCAATGACTGATAAAAATAATCCTCAAGCTGCTCCCGGATGCCCCCGGAATAGATAGGGTAAGGATCGTTCCACTCTGTCTTATTCTTATCAGTCTTATTTGCTTGCGGTTTTGGCTGCTCCAGAGTTGCGCTTTCGGCAGCACCAGAATTGCTGTTTGGGCAATTCTGTACTTGCGCTTTTGGCAGTCCAGACGAAAAGTCCTTGACATAGATCAGGCTGGGTCTGCCCAGACCACGGCGTTTGCGCTCGATGAGGTCGATGTCCTCCAGTTCCCGGAACAGCTTGACCGCTTTATGCTCGGCGCAGCAGAGGGACTCCTGCACCTCCCGGACGGTATAGATGATATACACCCGCCCTTGCTCGTCCAGCCAGCCGTTCTTTGCAGACAGGCTCATGCGGTCCAGCAGGATGCCGTACAGTGTCCGGGCATCGGTGGAAAGCTGCCGGAAGCGGTGGTCTTGGAACAGTGCCTTGGGGATGCGGAAATAGGAGAACAATTCACCCGACTGACCATAAAAGTAGTCCAGCGTCATTTGGTGTGACCTCGGATTTTCAACTGTATGGGTGCGTTCATGTGGAAAACCTCCTTCCCGATTTCTGCAAAAAGAAAAAGCTCACCTTCCTTTTTTGAAAGTGAGCCATGTAAAGCCAAAATGGTAACAGTAAGTGTCGAGTTTCGTAGGTGAAAATTTTCACCTACCGTTTCACCTACAAAGAGCCGTTTTAGAGACAAAAAGACACCAAAAGTTACGTCAAAGTACACAAAGGCACTTTCATAGAATTATCAGATAGTCACAAGATTCCACAAGAAAAACGGGATTTCAAAATTAGCGACGTTCTCATAACCGCTTGGTCGCGGGTTCAAGTCCTGCCTGGCCCATACGAAAAAAAGACACCCTTTCGGGTGTCTTTTTTGTATTTCAGGCGCTTTTATTCCCCATCCTCTGCGGGCAGCTGGTTCCACAGGCGGTAGTAGATGCCCTGCTTTTCCAGCAGCTGGGCGTGGGTGCCCTGTTCCACGATGCCCTCCTCGCCCAGCACAAGGATGCGGTCGTAGTCCTTGATGGTGGTCAGGCGGTGGGCGATGGTCAGGGTGGTGCGGCCGTGCGCCAGCTTTTCAAGGCTCTGTCCCACAAGGATCTCGCTCTCGTTGTCCAGTGCGCTGGTGGCTTCGTCCAGAATCAGGATGGGCGGGTTCTTCAAAAACACCCGGGCAATGGCGATGCGCTGCTTCTGTCCGCCGGACAGCTTGACGCCGCGCTCGCCCACATAGGTGTCGTAGCCGTCCTTCAGCGCAAGGATGAACTTTTCCGCGCCCGCCAGACGGGCGGCGGCTTCGATCTCCTGCCGGGTGGCACCGGGCTTGCCGTAGGCGATGTTCTGCGCCACCGTGCCGCTGAACAGGTACACGTCCTGCTGCACGATGCCGATATCCTGCCGCAGGCTCTTTAAGGTGACCCGGCGGATATCCTGTCCGTCAATGAGGATGCGGCCGCTGGTCACCTCGTAAAAGCGGGGGATCAGGTTGCACAGGGTAGTCTTGCCGCCGCCGGAGGCACCCACCAGCGCCAGACGCTCCCCGGCGCGGATGTCCAGACTGACGTCGTGCAGCACCTTGTTGTGGTCGTCCGGGTACTCAAAGCACACCTTCTCGAACCGGATCTCGCCGGGGCCGGGCTGCAGAGGCACGGCGTCCGGGGCGTCCTTGATAGCCACCGGGGTGTCCATGATCTCGGCAAAGCGCTCGATGCCGGTCATGCCGCGCTGGAACTGCTCGGCAAACTCCACGATGCGCCGGATGGTGGCGATAAGGGTGGTGACGTAGAGCATATAGGCCACCAGATCACCGGCAGTAATTTTACCGTACACCAGCGACAGACCGCCCGCCAGAATGACCACCAGATACATCAGGCCGTCAAACAGGCGGGTGGAGGTGTTGAAGGCGCCCATGGCGTAGTAGCCAAGGGTCTTGATCTGCTCAAAGGCGCGGTTGCCCTTGGCAAACTTTTCCCGCTCCTCGTCCTCGGCGGCAAAGGCCTTGACCACACCCTGTCCCAGCAGGCTGTCCTCGATGGTGGAGTTCAGCTCGCCGATCTGGACACGCTGCTGGCGGAACCGCGCTCGCAGACGTCCGTTCAGGTACACTGACACCACGCCCATCAGCGGCACACAGGCAAACACCGCCAAGGTCAGCGGGATGCTGGCACGGCACAGGATGACAAAGGACGCCACGATCTTGATGCCCGCAATGAAAAATTCCTCCGGGCAATGGTGGGCGAACTCAGTCACATCAAACAGGTCGTTGGTGATGCGCCCCATGATGGTGCCCACCTTGGTGTTGTTGTAGTAGGTGTGATCCAGCTGCAACAGGTGGTCAAAGGCATCCCGGCGCATATCCGTTTCGATATGCACGCCCATGATATGGCCGATGCTGGACATATAGTAGCTGGCTGCACCGTCGATGATGCGCAGCACAAAGTAGAGTGCCGCCAGTTTCAGCACGATGCCCGCCGTCAGGGTGATGCCCACCCCCATGGCGGAGTTCGTGATGGTGCTCATGATCTTGGGCAGCACGATATCGCACAGGGTGGTCAGTGCTGCGCAGAACAGATCAAGGCACAGCACCATCTTATAGTTTGCCAGATACGGCAGAAAACGCCGGATCAGCGCACCGCTGCTTGCGTGGTGCGCCCCGGGGTCGTTGGTTTTGGTTTTCGGCATGGTTCCTCCGTTTTTGTTGATTTCCATCAGGCTTTTCCGATTCAGGGTGTTGCAAATATTTTTCAGCGGGCTCGCCCTCTCCGTCACGGCTTCGCCGTGCCACCTCTCCCAAAGGGAGAGGCCTTGGCAAAGAGATGAAGTTTGCGTGGACTGCCAAGGGCTCCCACTTTGGGGGAGCTGGCGCGAGAGCGCCTGAGAGGGCGAGGACGCTGCCCTGAAACCGTTTTTATTTCCGCGTTTCTCTTACTTTTTACTGTAATCCCGCTCGCCGTAGATGGCGGTACCGATGCGCACAAGGGTAGCGCCCTCCCGGATAGCGTTTTCAAAATCGCCGCTCATGCCCATGGAAAGGGTCTGCATCTCCACGTTACGGTAGCCCCGCTCCCCTGCCCGGACGAACAGCTGATACACCTGTGCCAGATACCGGCGGTTCTGGGCATCGTCGTCGTTCACGGGCGGGATGGCCATCAGGCCCTTGACCCGGATATGCTCCTGTGCGGCGGCGGTGTCCAGCAGCGGCCAGAGCAGCTCCGGCGCAGCGCCGGTTTTGCTCTCCTCCCCGCCGATGTTCACTTCCAGCAGGATATCCTGCACGATACCGGCCTTGGCGGCTTCCTTCTCGATGGCCAGCAGCAGGTGCTCGCTGTCCACGCTCTGGATCAGGCTTGCCCGCCCCAGCACCTTTTTGATCTTATTGGTCTGCAAGTGGCCGATAAAATGGCTGGGCTTACCGCAGTAGGCTCCGGCATCGTAGTTTGCGCACAGCTCCTGCACATGGTTCTCGCCGAACACATCAATGGGCAGGGCGGCACTGGCTGCTATGGTCTGCGCCGTGCGGGTCTTGCAGGCGGCGCACAGCTGCACCGCTGCCGGATCGCGTCCGGCTTCCCGGGCGGCGGCTGCCATCTTTTCCCGGATCTCTGCCACAGCCTGCCGCATCTCTTCCAAATTCTTTTCTGCCATCTGACTCAATCCTCCTCGGTATAGCGGGCACGCTCGCCGCCGATCAGCTTCGGGCGGGTGTAGGCACACAGAATGTTTGCTTCGCCGATCTTATTAAGGCTCAGCCGCACCGGCACTGCCACCCGCTTCAGGTGCATCCCGATCAGGGTGCCGCCGATATCCATGCCCGCGTTGGCGCGGATCTCTTCCACCGCCACCGGGTCTTTGAAGTTCTTCCAGCAGGTGGTGGCCCAGCTGCCGCCCGCATGGGGACGGGGCACGACGCACACTTCCTCCCAGCCGTACTTCTCTGCGGCTTCCCGCTCAAGGATAAGGGCGCGGTTCAGGTGCTCGCAGCACTGGGCTGCCAGCCAGATGCCTTTTTCCGCCAGCACCGGTGCAGCGCCCGCGTACAGCGCCCGGGCGGCTTCTATGCTGGAATCCTTGCCGATGTGACCGCCCACCATCTCACTGGAAGAGCAGCCCACCACAAGCACATCTCCCTTTTTCAGCTTTGCCGCAGCCACCAGCTCGGTCATGGCCTGCCGCGCTTCAGTCTCGATCTGTTTTGCAAATGCTTCGGTCATACAAAAACACCTCGCTTATCGGTTTGCAGTCAGCAGACTGTCCGCCCCTGCTGCACCGAAATATACTTTACTTTCCACCGGACACACCGCCGCGCAGCTGTCCTGTGCAAGGCCGGTAAAGGTCTGCTCCCAAGCCCCGGTGGCAAGGCTCACTGCTTCGGCGCAGGGGGCGTCTGCCGTGCATCGGAACAGCCGCTCCTGCGTATTCTGCCCCGCCCGCAGGGCGATGCCCCGCAGCAGGGTGCTGTCCGCGTTCTTTTCTAGCCAGCTGCTGCGCGCCCAGCGGTAGCTGATGTACAGCGTGCCGTCCGTGTCCGCAGCCAGCGCACCGGGATAGCCCGGCAGACCGGCAAAAGCGGCGGTGCAGCCCCGTCCCCCGGCGGTCAGTTCCCGGGCGGCGGCGTCCATCGCCCAGATGCAGCGGCTGCCAAGGTCGGAGACATACAGGGTGCTGCCGTCCGGGCTGAGCGCCAGACCCGCAGCGCCTGCCACCCCGCCCAGCACCTTTTCCACCGTGCGGGCGGCGGGGTCGTATACATACACGCAGCCGGTGGCGGTGTGCGCCAGCAGCTCGGTGCGCAGGGCGCTTTCCAGCCCGTTCTCCGCGCCTGCCGCCGCAGCCACCGCAAAGTACACCTTGCCCGCCGGGCTTACCTCCACGGCAGATACCGCCCCCAGCGGCGCACCGTCCAGCTGGGTGACCACCTGCTCCACCGCTGCGCCCCAGCTGTCGTGCTTGGCGCGGCACAAGGTGCCCCCGGCGGTGGTCAGCTGGGTCAGCCACACATCCCCGGCGGCGTCAAAGGCAAAGCCGGTCAGTTCGCCCTCCACGCTCAGGATGGCGGCAGCGTGCCCGCCATCGGTGCGCACAAGATCGCTGGTGCGCTTTTTCAATGCGGCACCGTTCCATGCGGCGGCATACAAAAGGCCGTCCTTTGCGCGGATGCAGTCCATGCCCTGATACTCCCCCAGCTCCAGCCGGGTCTTGCGGTCGGTGGAAACTGCCGTCTGCATCGCGCCCGTCTCCTGCCGGAGGTCGGGGGCTTTATAGGTCTGCGGCGGGGTGTCGATGGGGCGGAAGCCCAGCGCATACACCAGCACCAGCAGGATGCCCACCCCGAACACGGTGCTGGCGGTGCGGAACCGCTTGAGCATGGCGTCCCGCTCGGCGGCCATCTGGGCGGCATACTCTGCCCGGCGGCGCGCCGCCATGGCGTTGGCGCGGTTGGCGCGGCGCATCCACCGGTCCACGAACAAAGCCACCCGCGGCCCTACCGTGAGGGACGCAATAGCCAGTATGAGCAAAAATTCGATCAGTCCGATTCGCATAAGCGCTTATCCTTATCTCTGAAAAACCTGCGGACAGCGCACTGTCCTTTATCGCTAAAGTATAGCATTCCTGCGCAAAAAGGGCAAGCGGGGTGTGCCTATCAAACAATAAAGCATCTGCAACATTCGCTTCTGAGTTTTCAGAGAAACAGCGAATTTTTATTGCAGATGCTCTTTTTTTAGCGTGCTCGCCCTCTCAGCCTCGCTTTGCTCGGCAGCTCTCCCAAAGGGAGAGCCTTTGGCAGTCCATGCAAACTTCATCTTTTTGCCAAGGCCTCTCCCTTTGAGGAAAGACTTCCCCCGGCCGGGGGAAGATGTCGCGCAGCGACAAAAGGGGGAGTGTGGCACGGTGAAGCGAACTGACGGAGAGGGCGAGGACGCCGCCCTAGTGCAGCAGACTTTTATGCGCTATTTTGTCTCGATCGGGCGGATGGTCTGCTCCCCGCTGCGGGTCACGAGGGAACCGGCGGGCACTGCGCCCCGGATGATGCAGCCCGCGCCAATGACGCAGTTGTCCCCGATATCCGTGCCCTTGAGCAGCACCACGTCCGAAGCGATCCAGCAGCTGCGCCCCACGGTGATGCAGCCTGCAGCGCATTCCCGGCTGACCCCTTCCTCCCGGCTGAAGCGGTGGTTATTATCAAAGATCTTCACCCCGGGGCCGAAAAGGGTGTTCTCGCCGATGGTTATCTTTCCAAGACAGCTGATGACCGCGCCATCGTTGAAGTAGACCCCGCTGCCGATGTTCAGCCGGCTGGAATAGCCGGTGGTGATGGACACCCGCCCGTCGCTCTCCACCCGGTCGCCCAGCGTCACCCGGGAGCCGCTGTTCAGCCGCAGCCGGAGTTCCCTGTCCAGCAGGATGCCGCTGCCAAATTGCAGCCCGCGGCAGCTGAACCACCGTTTCCATTGCAGGCGGCAGCGGTTATGCAGGCTGCGCCGTTTTTCCCGCAGCCAGCGGGGCGAACACTGCCGCAGCCACATACACCAGCGCCCGACTTTGGTGCACTTGAAGCGCTTGCGCCAGCGGTTTGCCTTATCGCCGCTTTGCCAGCTGCCCTGATAGTAGTGGATGCCGAAGGTGCGCGGTGTCCGGTGCATCCGCTCGGTCACATAATCAAAGGGCGAAAAGCAGTCGGTGGGCAGCACCAGAAAGCCGTCCAGCTCCTGCTGCTCGTTTTTCTGCTGCAAACCGGCCTTGGCAAACAGCGGGGTGTCCCGCTGGGTGCAGGTGCGCAGATCCGGCTCGCCGGTTTCCTGAATAAAGGCGGCATTCCGGTAAGCCGCCAGCATTTTGCCGATCATCTCGCAGCCCGGCTCTGCGCCCACGCCGGAGCCGGTGTTCACCAGCAGCGTGCGGCCGTAGGGTGTTGGCATACTGTGCTCCATGCCGATAAAGCCCTTATACTCCAACAGCTCGTCCAGCGGGCGCACCAGCTCCACATCCGTATCCAGATAGATGCCGCCGTACTCGTACAGCACTACCAGCCGCGCATAGTCCGATACAAAGGCATATTTCTTTGCCGCATACGCCTGCTGTGCGTAGCGGTTTGCGCTGATATCAAAGTTCTGCTCGGTCCACGCCATGATCTTGTAATCCGGGCAGTATTTCTTCCAGCTTTCCATACATTTGCGGCTCTCCGGGCTGATGGGCCCGCCGCCGAACCAGCAGTAGTGGATGATCTTGGGGATGCTCATGATCACTTCTCCTTTTTCATCGCAAATACCCCAGTCTTTACGACTTTATTTTACAAAAACGCCCGTTTTCTTGTCAAGTTCCCCAGTGCCTTTTTCTGCGCTTTCCCGCAAAAAGATTGCCGCCCTGCCGCCCTGTGTGGTATACTGGGTGCAGACGGCTTTGTTTTTCCAAACCATTCACTTAAAATTCACAGCTTTTTCCAATTCTTGCATTAAAATAGAGCTGTATACTGATATATGATAGGGAGGAGTCCTGTTTTATGGCAAAGATCCTGATCGTTGACGATGAGCCCCGCATCCGGGAGCTGATCCACGAGCATCTGCAATATTCCGGGTATATCTGCGAGGAAGCCGGGGACGGCTCTGCGGCGCTGGCACAGCTGTCCGGCGGCGGGTTTGATCTGGTGATCTTAGACCTGATGATGCCCTTTATGGACGGCATGACCTGCCTGCGGGAGATGCGTGCCCGCCACATCAACACCCCGGTCATCATCCTGACCGCCCGGGGCGAGGAATACGACAAGCTGGCCGGGCTGGAAAGCGGCGCAGACGACTATGTGGTAAAGCCCTTCTCCCCCCGGGAGCTGGTGGCGCGGGTGCGCGCGGTGCTGAACCGCACCATGCCCCGCACCCCCGAGACTGCCAACACCATGACCTTTGGCGAGCTGACCATCGACACTGCCAGCCATACCGTGCGGGTATCCGGCGAGGAAGTGGCCCTGACCCCCAAGGAGTTTGACCTGCTGGTATTTCTGGCGTCCAACAAGGGCATTGCCCTGAGCCGGGAAAAGATCCTGCAGAAGGTGTGGAACTACGACTACTTTGGCGAGGACCGCACCGTGGACACCCATGTAAAGATGCTGCGCGGCCATCTGGGCAAATGCCGCAGCTACATTGCTACGGTATGGGGCATCGGCTATAAGTTCGACCCCGATGCCGCCCGTTGACTGAAGGAGCGTGCGGTCCATGCGGCAAACCACCAAAGCACGGCATACCCTTGGCATCCGCGGGCAGCTGATGTGGTTTTTGTGCTTCATCTGCCTGTTTCTGCTGGGGCTGTTCTGGCTGCTGTCCACCCAGCTGCTGGAGCCTTTGTACACCAAACACATCGAGACCCAGCTTACCAATCAAGCCGACAGCATCGTAGAGCGGCTGGACGATGCCATTGCCGAGGGCAAAGTGCTGTCCAGCTGGTCCTTCGGGCAGCTTGCGGTCAACAGCGATTTTTTTGATAAGCTCACGCTGGAACTGTACACCAAGGGCACTTTGAACAGCTTCTGCGTGGACATCTCGGACACCACCCTGCACACCATTTATAAGATCGAGAACCAGTCCTTCTGCAACCTGCACGGCACCTATCTTTCGGACTCTGCCAACAACGATAAGATCATTGCCACCGCCCTTGCCATGCGGCGCAAGTGCCGCAGCATGGGCAGCTTTGTGCAGACGCTCAACCCGCCCCGGCTCTCCGGCTCGGCGCAGCTATTGGTAGGGCGCACCACGGCAGACGGCAGCTACACCGTGCTGGTGACCACCAGCCTTGTGCACGTTGCCGAGGCCGGAAAGGTGCTCAGCACCCTGCTGCCGCTGGCGGCGGCGCTCATCTTCGGCTTTGCCATGTCGGCGGCGTGGCTGTTCAGCGAGTGGTTCACAAAGCCGCTGCGCCAGCTTTCCAGCGCGGCGCGGCAGATGGCGCTGGGCAACTACGCCGTGCAGGTGGACAACCGCCGCAACGACGAGCTGGGCGACCTTGCCCGGGACTTTAACCACATGGCCGAGGAGGTGCAGCACGCGGTGCAGATGCAGCGCGATTTGCTGGCCAACGTCTCCCACGACCTGCGCACCCCGCTGACCCTTATCAAAGGCTATGCCGAGACGGTGCGCGACCTGACCGGTGACGACAAAGCCCACCGGGACGAGCAGATGAACATCATCGTGGACGAAGCCGACCGCCTGACCGCGCTGGTGTCCAGCGTGATGGAGCTGAGCAAGGTGACCAGCGGCACTTATAAGTGCGAGCGGGTGCACTTTGACATGGGACAGCTGTGCGACGAGGTGAGCGAGCGCTACGACGCAGTCTGCGCCCAGAACGGCTGGCAATTGCAGCTGGAGCTGCCGGAGGAGGAGCTGCCGGTCTATGCCGACCCGGACATGATGCAGCGGGCGCTGCACAATCTGCTGGGCAACGCCATGCACCACATCGGCAAGGACGGCATCTTTATCCTGCGCGCCTTCCGCTGCACCGAGGGCGTGCGGGTAGAGGTAGAGGATCACGGCCCGGGCATTGCCGCCGCCGACCTGCCCTATATCTTTGACCGGTACTACCGCTCCCGCTCGGATGCAGGCAAGCAGGGCACCGGTCTGGGGCTTTCCATCACCAAGGCCATCTTCCAGCAGCACAGCTTCCGCTTTGGCGTACAAAGCACCGTAGGCAAAGGCACCACCTTCTGGTTCGTCATGAGTGATCTGCCCTATGTGGACGATTTTGAGGGTAAGTGAACGCTCCCTTTTACACAAAACAAAAAAGCATCTGCAACCAGCGCTTTCTGAATTTCAGAAAAACAGCGTTTTTGTTGCAGATGCTTTTATTTTTAGCGTGCTCGCCCTCTCAGGCGCTAACGCGCCAGCTCTCCCAAAGGGAGAGCCTTTGGCATAGCGACAAAGTTTCCGGTTACACCGGAGACCCCCTGTGCGGAAAGCCCTTCCTTAAAGGGAAAGGACTTGGTAAAAAGATGAAGCTTGCGGGGACTGCCAAGGGCTCCCACTTTGGGGGAGCTGTCACCGCAGGTGACTGAGAGGGCGAGGCCGCTGACCATGTGCAGCTTTTATTATGTTCCGCTCTCTGCCGTATGGTAGATGCCAAAGGTGTTGTCCGGGGCGGGCATCTCCACCCGGGAGGCGCGGTCGTTCACCACCCACATCATAGCGCCCATAGCGCCCAGCACCACCAGAATGATGAGCCATTTTACTGCATTGGGTAATTTTTTCATTCCGTTATCCTTTCCGTAGTCTCCATGCGGCACTTCTGCCGGGCAGCGCGCAGCAGCGCAGCGGCTTCAGCAGCCGAAAGCGCCTGTACCCAGCCGGGGCGCTCCCCTGCGCCCGCGCCGGTGCTGCCTGCTTCGGCAAAGCCGGCCAGCGCCGTGTCGGTGCGGTCGTTCCAGCCGGCAAAGCCCTCTGGCGCAATATGCGCCCCAAGGCGGCAGTCCAGCACCGCCGTTTTGCCGGTAGGCCGCCACGGTCTGCCCAGATACACACTGCCCGCCGGGCAGTCCGAGACAAAATCGCAGTCCCAGAACACAAAGCCCAGCCCATCCGCCGCGCCGGAAGGCGCGGTGACCCAGCTGTGCGCAAGGCCATTGTCCACCGTGCGCAGGGTGCAGTGCTCAAACAGGGCGTCCGCCCCGCCAAAGATAAAATCGATGTCCCCGGCGATCTCGCAGGCGTGGTAATACTGTGCACTTGCCCGGCGGGGTGCCAGCCCGCGCGGGCCAAGGAATCCGTCCTTCTCCCGCTCTTTCTCCGGCAGAGGGGCACAAAACAGGGTATCCTGATTGCCCAGCAGCCGCACGCGGCTGAACGCCGCCCGGGCGCTGTCCACATAGGCTGCGATGGCCTGTCCCGCCTTTGCGCCGGGGCCTGCATCGTTCTCGATGGTCATATCCTCCACCCGCAGCTTTTCGCCGCTGAAAAAGGCGGTGTAGCTGCGGAAGGTGTGGGTGGGACGCCCGTCCGGGTGCGGCAGCTTGCCGCCATCGTTCCATACCAGCCGGGTGGCATCCATACCCGCGCCCGCAAGGGTGATCTCCTTTTTCTCACAAACCAGCTTTTCCCGGTAAATGCCCGGTGCGATGCGGATGACCGCAGGGCAGTCGTAGGGCACCGCCAGCACCGCCTCGGAAATGGTGGTAAACTGTCCGCTGCCGTCAGGTGCAACATTGATGGTAAGCATAAGCCGCCTCCTGCGCCCGGCACTGCCGGGCTGAAAAATATGCTTCCAGTATACCCCTCCTTCCCGCAAATTGCAACGGAAACTCTGCCGCCGTCACCCGCTCTTTTCCAGCCGGAGCACGGCGGCGGTGATATCATCCGGGCGGCCGGTCTTTTGTGCGCGGATGCGGGCAGTCTCCACCAGCGTTTCGGCCAGCTTTTCCGGCGCGTCTCCTGCCGCCGCCGAAAGCTCCACCTGCTTTGCCACCCAGCCCGCGCCGTCCACCAGCAAGCCGTCCGATACCAGCACCGCGTAGTCCCCGGCAGTCAGGTGCACCACCCGGCTCTGCCCGTTCACCCCGCCCAGCACCCCCATGGGCAGGGTAGCTTCGCCCACGGCCCGCACCCGCCCGCCGTGCACCAGAAACCCCGGAGCAGCCCCGGCCTTGAACAGCCGCGCCGTGCCGGTGTATAGGTCCACGCTGATGAGGTCCAGCGTTGCGCCGCTCTCATCCTCGCTTTTCAGCGCCAGCGCCACGTTCACCAGCCGCGCCGCCAGCTCGGCGGTAAAGCCCGCCTTGAGCAGCCGGGCGGTCAGCTCTGCCGCCAGATTGCCGTCCACCGCCGCCGGGCGTCCGGTACCCATACCGTCACATAAGATCATCTGCGCCGCCGTAGGGCTGCAGAATTGCTGCACTGCATCCCCGGATACCTCACCCCGGGCGGCAGCGCTTGCCGCGCCGAACACCGCCCGCAGCGCCGGTCTTTCGCTGAACAGCAGGGTGGTCATACCCTTGCAGGAGAGCACCTGCGGCACCTCCAGCGTGCGGCGGCAGATATGCCCCACCTCCCCCGCCAGCGCCGCCAGCTCCTGCGGGGTGAACCGGGTGCGCGGCAGGGTGACGGCGGCATGGGTGCGTCCAAGGTCGTCCAGCGTGACGGCGCACTCCTGCGGCGGCGCACCCAGCCCGGTAAAAAACTCCGCCACCCGGCTGGATTTATAGGGTTCCGGGTCGCCGGGACGCCCCAGCTGCTCGCTGAGCACCCCAAGCGCTTCGGCTACGGCGCTGTACTGCTCGGTCAGGGCGGTGCGCATGGCTTCGGAATGGATGCGCGCTTCCTTGCGGCTGCGGTACAGCGCAAAGCTGCGCCCCGCCGCCGCGCACAGCGCCGCCGGGTGGATGCAGCGGGACAATTGCCCAGGCAACTGCGCTGTTTCCACGCTGCCATTCTGTTCCAGCAGCGGGCGCAGCGCTTCCATGCCCGCCATGGTGGCGGTGTATTCCTGTTTCCAGCAGGTCTCCCGCCGCCCGCAGTTAAAACAAAGGGTATCATGTACATTGTCTATGACCCAGCGGAAACCTTCCCGCCGCCGGGGCAATCCCTCGTAGACCGCGTTCACCGTCTCCGCCAGTGAGGAAAGGCTCTGCGCCACGGCTTCCAGCCGGGTAGATGCCGCCGCACTGCGGGCGGGCGCGGGGGCGCTCTCTCCGCTCTGTGAGATGTCTGCCGCCGGGGCAAGCCAACCGCCGGGCAGCAGGCAGACCACCGCCATGCCGCCGCAGGCGCTGAACAGCAGCCCAAAGGCATTTCCGGGCGGCTGCACGCAGAGCACCCCGGACACGCACCCGCCCGCGTAGGCGGCAAGGGTCTCCACCCGCCGTCCGGGCGCCAGCACCGCCGCCGCTGCCGTGGCACAGCCAAGCCCCGCTGCCGCCGGGGCAAGGGCAGGGTCTGCGGCGCAGAGGGCTGCGCCCAGCACCGCACTTCCGCTCAGGGCGGCAAACCTCTGTGCCCGGCAGCACAGCGCCAGCTCTGCGGCGGCACACGCCAATACCCCGGGCGAAAACCATCCCCACCGCACACTGCCCAGCGCCGCCGCCACAGCTGCGCCCACCAGCAGCGTGCCCATGCCCGGGCGCTCCGGGGCGAATTTGCGCAGCCCGAAGCCGATGCTCACCGCAAGCAATGCGTCCGCCGCGCTGTACAGCAAAAGGTCTGCCCCGCCGCTGCTGCCCAGCGCAAAGCACAGTGCCATGCCGGTCAGGGTGCCGCAGCCCGCCAGCGCGGCGGGCACAAACCTTTGCGGCAGCAGCCAGCGTGCCGCCACGGCTGCGCCCAGCGCACACAGCTGACACAGGCTGCGCAGTGAGAGCGCCCCCAGCCCATGGAGCAGCAGCCCCAGCGCCGCCCCTGCCGCACAGGGCGCAAAGCAATCCTCTGCCAGCCCAAGGGTCAGCCCCAGCCCAAAGGGCATCAGCGCCCCGTACAGCACCGCCCAGCCGCCTGCAAAGCCGATGCCCACCGCTGCCAGCCGCCGCGCCGCCGGGCGCAGCATCGCCCGTGCCGCCAAGGGCGAAGGCTGCAAACACCGCCCGTCCGAAGATAAAACACCCATCCGCTCTGTCATAAAAAATCCCCCGCTTTCCGGCGGGGAGTTTTGTTCTGTTCCCCGCACTTTCTGCATATACTGTAACGCGGGGCAGCGGCGCTTTTTGGCGCGGTGCATAGAACCGTCCCAAACCCGCCCAAAGACGCAAAAAAGCCCTGCGGCCGTCATTTTGCCGCAGGGCTTTGGGGTATTTTGTAAAACTTAACCGTTCAGCTTTGCAATGGCAGCCTGCACGCGCTGCAGGGTCTTTTCGCGGCCCATCATGCAGGCAAGGTCGGTGCCGCCGCCGGGGGTGCGCTGCTTGCCGGACAGAGCAATGCCCAGCGGGTAGAGCAGCCAGCCGTTCTTTTTGCCCAGTTCTTCGGCCTTTGCCTTGCAGGCATCGAACACGGCATCGCGGTTTGCAAAATCCAGTGCCTCATCGCTCAGCACCGGCAGCAGGGCTTCCAGTGCTTCCTTGGCCGTTTCCGGGGTGGTCTTTTGCTTTTTGTTGGCGTACAGGCTCACGTCGTACTCCGGCATGGCGTCAAAGAAATCCAGCTGCTCGGGGATCTCGCCCAGCACCTCGCACCGGGGCTGCAGGTTTGCGCACAGCAGCTTTTTGTCGATGGCGCTGTGCACGGCGCTGTCGATCCACGGCTCGGCCTTTTTCTGGAACTCCTCGGGGCTCAGGCGGCGGATATACTCCGCATTGATGGCGCGCAGCTTGAGGGGGTCGAAGATGGCGGGGGACTTGGAGATGCCCTCCGGGGACCAGATCTTGACCAGCTCCGGCAGGGAGAAGATCTCCTGCTCGGCGTACTCGCCGCGGGGGCTCCAGCCCAGCAGGCAGATATAGTTCAGCACAGCTTCGGTCAGGTAGCCCTTAGCCACCAGATCCTGATAGCTTGCATCGCCGTTGCGCTTGGACAGCTTGTTCTGCGCGTCCTTCATCACCGGCGGGCAGTGGATATAGGTGGGGATGTCCCAGCCAAAGGCCTGATACAGCAGGTTATACTTGGGGGTGGAGGACAGGTACTCGCTGCCGCGGATGACATGGGTAATGCCCATCAGGTGGTCATCCACAACGTTAGCAAAGTTATAGGTGGGCATCCCGTCGGTCTTGATCAGGATCTGGTCGTCCATCTCGCTGTTGTTCACCTCGATGTGGCCGTACACCACATCGTCAAAGCCGGTCACGCCCTCGCGGGGGATCTTCTGGCGGATGACGTAAGGCTCGCCTGCGGCAAGGCGCTTTTCCACTTCCTCCTTGGGCAGCTCGCGGCAGCAGCCGTCGTAGTGGGTCATCTCACCGGCAGCGCGCTGCTCGGCGTGCAGAGCTTCCAGCCGCTCCTCGGTGCAGAAGCAGTAATAGGCCTTGCCCTCTGCCACCAGCTGCTCGGCATACTGCTTGAACATCCCCATGCGCTCGCTCTGCACATAGGGGCCAACGGGGCCGCCGACATCCGGGCCCTCGTCCCACAAAAGGCCGGTCTCCCGCAGGGTGTTGTAGATGACATCCACAGCGCCCTCCACATAGCGGCCCTGATCGGTATCCTCGATGCGCAGGATGAAGGTGCCATCCTCGTGCTTGGCCATCAGGTAGGTGTACAGGGCGGTACGCAGGTTGCCAACGTGCATATAACCCGTGGGCGAGGGTGCAAAACGGGTGCGGACTTTATTGCTCGGCATAGAAAAACGCTCCTTTATTCTCATGCAAAAAATTTGCGGATAGCTATGTTTTATTGTACTTATTCTGCGCAGATTTGTCAATGCGGGATAATATCATGCACCCATGCAAAAAGGGGCTGCTGCACACGGGCAGCGTCCTCGCCCTCTCAGTCAAAGCCTGTCGGCTTTGCCAGCTCCCCCAAAGTGGGAGCCCTTGGCAGTCCACGCAAACTCCATCTCTTTGCCAAGGCCTCTCCCTTTGAGGAAAGACTTCCCCCGCACCGGGGGAAGATGTCGCGCAGCGACAAAAGGGGGAGTGTGTCACCGTAGGTGACGGAGAGGGCGAGCCCGCTAAAGAAAAAGCATCCGCAACAACTATTCGCCGACTTTCTGAAATCCAGAAGCGATTGTTACAGATGCTTTTACTTTATACGATACTACGTCATGCAAAAGGAACGTCTGCTCGTAATATTATTCTCCGTCCTTCGGGTCATCCAGATGCTCGCGCCGTTTGCGTGTCAATGCGGCGCACAGTTGCAGCAATGCAAAGCACAGGATGCCGGTAAAAACACCGGCAAAAACAGCACCGACCCAGTATCCATAGGAAAAACCGCAGATCAGCGTAACCGCCACCGCAGCCACCAGAGAATACACGGCATTGGCCGGGGCCTTATCCGAAAGGTGGCGATCCCACAGACCATTGCGCAGACACGCGACAACCATATAGATACAGCCGATCATGAATACGACCCACTCTCCGGCAGCCTTGTCCGCAGCCCCGAACACCGTCTGCACGATCCACGCCGCCAGAAGGCTGCCCCACAGCAGCCAGAAGCCATGGCTTTCAATTTTGCGCATGGTCTGCTCCTGCATCTCGTCCAACCGGTTTTTCTTGCTGTATAGTGAAAATTTCATAACTCATTCCTCCCAGAACAGTTCATCCAATGTCTTATCCAGAATTTTACAGATACTGCGGCAAAGGTTGATGGTGGGGTTGTACTCCCCTTTTTCAATGGCGTTGATGGTCTGGCGCGAAACGCCTGCCGCTTCGGCAAGCGCGCCTTGCGTCATATCCTTTTCCGCACGGGCGGCCTTTAATTTCAGGTTCTTCGGCATTGATACGCTCCTTTCCTGCCGGGTCGGCATTTGTTTTATCCTCTGGACATATAGTAGCATTTACCATTCTAAATGTCAAGTATATATTACAAAAAGTTTTTGTGAGCAGACAAAAAGCACCCCGGCTGTTTTCAGCCGGGGTGCTTTGCGGTTATGATTATTTCAGCACAACTTCGCCGTTTTCATCGGCATCCACCACAAGGGTGCCGCCGGATGCCAGCGTGCCGTCGATCAGGCGCTCGGCGGCGGGGTCCTCCACCGCCTTGCGGATGGTGCGGCGCAGGTCGCGTGCGCCGAAGCGCCCGCCCTGACTCTTTTGCACCAGTGCCTTGAGCGCTGCCGGGGTGTAGCTGTATGCGATACCCTTGGCTTCCATGCCGGGCTTGTACTCGTCCAGCATCAGGGCGGCGATGCCCTGCAGGGTCTCCTCGGTCAGGGGCTTGAAGGCGATCACTTCATCCACGCGGCCAAGGAACTCCGGGCGCAGGAACTGCGCCAGTGCCTTGCGGGTCTTTTCCTCGCTGCGCTGGGCGTCGCTCTTGTTAAAGCCAAGGCTGCCCGCGCTCTGGTCGCTGCTGCCGGCGTTGGAGGTCATGCAGATGACCGTGTTGGAAAAATCCACCGTGCGTCCCTGCGCATCGTTGATCTTGCCCTCGTCCAGAATCTGCAGCAGAATGTTCATCACGTCCGGGTGTGCCTTTTCGATCTCGTCAAACAGCACCACGCTGTACGGGCGGCGGCGCACCTTCTCGGTGAGCTGACCGGCTTCCTCGTAGCCCACATAGCCCGGAGGAGAACCGATCATACGGGACACCGCGTATTTTTCCATGTACTCGCTCATGTCCAGACGAATGAGCGGGTCGGGGCCGTCGAACAGCTGTTCTGCCAGCTGCTTGACCAGCTCGGTCTTGCCCACGCCGGTGGGGCCCACAAAGATGAAGCTTGCGGGACGGCGGCGGCCGGAAAGGTCGGCGCGGCTGCGCTTGATGGCCTGTGCCACCAGATGCACGGCTTCGTCCTGACCGATGACCTTCTGCTTGAGGGCATTTTCCAGCCCGGCCAGCTTGACGAACTCAGTCTCGCGAATTTTCACCGCCGGGATGCCCGTCCACAGCTCGATGACCTTTGCCACATCATCCATGGTCACCTGAATTTCGCTGGCAGCGGCCTGCTTTGCAGGCAGCTCGGATTCCAGCTTGGCGATGCGGGTCTTGCGCTCGGCTACGCGCTCGTAGTCGATGGCTTCGTTCACATCCGCGCTTTCCATCTCGGCTTCTTCCTGTTTCAGGGCGTCCAGTTCTTTCTGCATCCCCAGATACTCGGAGATGACCGGGTGCGCCAGATTGCAGCAGGCGCAGGCTTCGTCCAGCAGGTCGATGGCCTTATCCGGCAAAAAGCGGTCGGTGATGTACCGCTCGCTCAGGGTGACCACCGCCGAAAGCACCTCGGCGGGCACCTGCACATGATGGTGCTGCTCGTAGTAGCGCTTGATGCCGTTCATCACGGCAAGGGTGTCTGCCACGCTGGGCTCTTCCACCCGCACAGGCTGGAAACGGCGCTCCAGCGCCTGATCTTTTTCGATGTATTTACGGTACTCGGTAAAGGTGGTGGCGCCGATGACCTGAATTTCGCCACGGGAGAGGGCGGGCTTTAAGATGTTGCCCGCGTTCATGGCGCCCTCGCTCTCACCGGCAGAGGTGATGGTGTGGATCTCGTCAATGAACAGGATCACGTTGCCTGCGGCCTTCACCTCGCTCAGCAGACCCTTGACCCGCTGCTCGAACTGACCACGGAACTGGGTGCCCGCCACAAGGCTGGTGAGATCCAGCAGGAAGATTTCCTTATCCCGCAGGCCGATGGGCACCTGACCCTTGGCAATGCGCTCGGCAATGCCTTCCGCGATGGCGGTCTTGCCCACACCGGCTTCACCGATAAGGCAGGGGTTATTCTTCTGGCGGCGGCTCAAAATCTGGATGGTGCGGTAAATTTCGCGGTCGCGGCCGATGATATCATCCAGCTTACCCTCCCGCGCCTTGCGGGTCAGGTTTTCGCAGTAGGTATCCAAAAACTTGCGCTTGGGCGGCTTTTTGCCGTTTTTGCGGTCGGCCTTTTTGTCGCCGTCCTGCTTCTCCGTGCCGGTAAAACCCAGCGGGAAGGTGGCATTGCTGCCGGGTACAAGATCCTCGTCCATGTTCTCCGCATCGGCATCCTCGCCGGCGCCGGACATATTCATCAGCATGGAAAGAGGATTGGAGTCGCCCAGCTCCTCCATCATGCTCTCCATGCGGTTTTCCATGTTATCCAGATCCTGTTCCGACATCCCGAATTGTTTCATCAGATCGTCCACGGGCTTGATGTGCAGTTCCCGGGCACAGTGCAGACAGTACCCTTCCTGCTTCATCTGACCATTCTCCATCCGCTGGATAAAGATGATCGCCGGACGCTTCTGGCATCGAATACAGACCATAGTTCCTCCTTGTCGCCCCTGTTACAAAAAGGGGTTGAACACATTAAACGCTTTATAGTAAAGACTGCTGTGCATTACAGTGTCGTTAAGCACATTCAGGTTGCCGCCGGTGATGACCACCAGCCCCCACACCACGCACAGCACGAGGTATAGGTCCAGCATTGCGGTCATGCCGCCGGTCAGCCAGCCCAGACCCCGGTTGACGGTGCCGATGACCGGCAGCTTATTCACCAGCCCCAGCACGGTGACCAGCATACTGACCAGCAGCCGCAGCACCGCGTAGAACACAAAGAACAGCACCAGCATGATCACCGGGGTGAGCAGCGGCTGCAATACTTTTTCCACGATGGTGTCGGCCAGCACCACGGCGTTGTCTGCCAGCACGGCGTTGATGCTGCGCTCGCACGCCGCCACGATGGAAGCGCGGAAGCTTTCCGGCAGAAAGCCCGCGTACTGCTGGGCAATGCCGGAAAGGTTCACCACGCCGTCCTCCGAAAGGTGGGCGGCGATCTGGGTGCGGAAGCCCCCTGCCAGCAGATTTTCGAACACCCAGCCCGCACAGGCGGCAGAACACTGCCGTGCGCCCAGCAGGCTGATGAGGTTGCCGGACAGCTGCACGATGCTGGCAAGAAAGCCCTTGCGGGCATAGCGTACCATCAGCACCAGCCAGACCACCGTACATAGGATATCAAAAAGAAATGACGGATTCTTGAACATACCTTGTTTTCCCTGTTATAAAGATCACTTTCCCCGCAAAAATACTGTTTTTTCCCTCGGTCACTGGGCGCTGGAAGCCGTTTGCTCCGGCGGAGCGATCTGCTGCACCGTGTTGCCGCACAGCACCAGCAGCTGCTTGCCCGCGATGAGTGCCTGCGGACGGACGGAAAGCGTCTGTCCCCACTGGTACACCCCGTCTGCGGTAAAGCATTCCACGCCGCTGTCGGTAAGCAGATAAAAGTTTTGACCCCGGCGCAGGATCTGGTTTGCCGCAGGCACGTTGCCGCTGTACTGCACGTTCAGGTCTTTATCCAGCAGTACGGCGGTGCACACCTGTCCGTTTTCCAGCAGCAGGGCGGCGTTTGCACTGTCCTGCGAAACGCTGACAAGACTGCCGCCGCCAAGGTCGAAGCGTCCCCGCTCGCCGCCGTCCGCACCGTACACCACGGCGCAGTTCTCGTACACAGCCAGCACTGTGTCGTTGTTCAGCCAGCCCAGCCATTGGGGCACGCTGTCCCCGCTGCTCAGCTGCACCGGGTCGCCCTGCGCAAGGTTGAGCACAAAGAGGTTTGCCTGTAACTGTCCGGCGCTGGAGGTGACAGCCGCCACCGCCAGACGGCGGCTGTCGGCGGCAAAAGCCATCCGCACCGGGGTGCCCTGCGTGCCGGTCATGTCCCAGTGCAGCTGTTCGCTCATGGTGGGGGTATACACGGTCAGCCGGGCGGTGCTGTCGGCGGAATCGGTGGCCACTGCCAGCGTGCCGGTGTCCGACATGGCGCACAGATAGATGCTGTTTTCCAGCGTTTTGCTGTACAGGTTCTGGGTGCGGCTTTCCACCCGCAGCTCGTTGCCGGAGCGGTTGTACAGCACAAAGCGGGTCTTGCCCGCAGCCAGCGCCGGGCGGGCGTAGCCGCTCTGGATACCGGCAAGGCGGGTACCGCCCAAGCTGTACACCACACAGGCATCCTCGTCCATCGCTACAAAGCTGCCGGACATGGGCTGCACTGCCGTCAGCTCCCCAAGGCCGGTCTGCTGCGGCCAGCCCACCGCCGGGGAAAGGGCGATGTGTACCGTATCCACCAGATCCTTTACCCGGGCGATGGATGTACCCACCGCGCCGGTGGCAAACAGCGTGACCAGTATCAGCACCGCCAGAATGATGACAGTACGGCGCAGACGGCGGCGGCGCACCCGCTGGCGCGCTGCCTCCAGATATTCCACCCGTCCGGCAGAAAGCGGCTCTCCGTCCGGGTTGCTGCCGCCGCGATGAAGCTTTTTCATGGCTGCTCCTCCTTTTCCGGGTAATCCACGCACTTTAAAAACAAGCCCTTTGCGGGCAGAGTGGGGCCTGCCCGGCTGCGGTCCCGGCTTGCCAGAATGGCGGGGATGTCCGCCGCGCGCAGCCGCCCCGCGCCCACCTCGCACAAAGTGCCCGCCAGAATGCGCACCATGTTGTACAGGTAGCCGTCGGCGGTCACCTCAATGTCCACCTCGTCCCCGCGCCGGGTGACATGGCAGTCCGTGATGGTGCGCACGGTGTCCCCGTGGGCGGCGGCAGAACTGCCCGCCGCGCACAGCGCCAGAAAATCGTGGGTCCCCACGAACTGCTGCGCCGCCGCCTGCATGGCGGCTTCGTCCAGCCGCCGGGGCACCCGGGTGTAGTAGGCGGCGTCAAAGGGCGAGTCGATGGGGTTATTATGGATGCGGTACAGGTAGGTCTTGGTATGAGCGGCGTACCGGGCGTGGAAATCCTCCGGCACAGTCTGCGCCGCCAGCACCCGGATATCCGGCGGCAGATGCTGGTTGAGCGCCAGCGGCAGCTTCTGGGGCGGGATGCGGGTATCGGCGTGAAAATTCAGCCGGAAGCCCAGCGCGTGCACCCCGGCATCGGTGCGGCTGCAGCCCTTGATATCGGGCCGTGAGCCCAGCACCGCTTCCAGTGCATCCTGAAAGGTGGCCGCCACGCTGCGCCCGTTGGGCTGCACCTGAAAGCCGCAGTAATTTGTGCCGTCGTAGGCAAGGGTAAGTAAAAAGTTCATAGTTCTGATTTAAAATGGCCTCCGCTTCGCTGTGGCCATATTCAGCGGAAAAACGTTTTTTATTTCGTGTCTGTCGCGGTCTGCGGACCGCGACAGACACACTTTCACCGGAGGGGCCGCAGCGGAAAGCGGCATTTTCTCTCATCAGAAAAGTTCCGTACCAAAAGCTCCCCCTTTCGGGGGAGCTGGCAATGCCGCAAGGCATTGCCTGAGAGGGTTCTCCTCTTTTAATAATTCGGGAACACCAGCCGGGTGGCAAGGATGACGGCAAAGCAGGCGATGCACACCGCAAGGTCGATGTAGTCCTGCTTTTCGCAGCGCAGCACCTTCAGACGGGTGCGGCCTGTGCCGCCGCGGTAGCAGCGGCACTCCATGGCCATAGCCAGCTCGTCCGCGCGGCGGAAGGCCGAGATGAACAGCGGGATGAGCACCGGCACCAGCGCCTTGACCCGGTCGGTCATCTTGCCGGTGTCCAGCTGCGCGCCGCGCGCCTTCTGCGCGTTCATGATCTTATCCGTCTCCTCGATGAGGGTGGGGATGAAGCGCAGGGCAATGCTCATCATCATGGCAAGCTCGTGCACCGGGAAGTGCAGCTTGCCCAAGGGCTTGAGCAGCTGCTCAATGGCATCGGTCAGCACGATGGGGCTGGTGGTGTAGGTAAGCAGGCTGGTGCCCGCGATGAGCGCCATCACGCGCACCGCCATCAGCACCGCGTAGCGCACGCCCTCGGCGTAGATGGTCAAAAACCAGAAATGCACCAGCGGGTCACCCTCGCCGGAGACAAAGAACAGGTTCAGCACCGCCGTGAACAGCACGATGGGCAGAATGGGCTTCAGGCTTTTGCCGATCATCTTGACCGGGATTTTTGCCACCTTGTACATGACCCCCAAAAAGAGGATGGACAAAGTAAGCCCCAAGGGGTTGGACGCTGCAAACAGCAGCACGATATAAGCGACCGTCAGCACAAGCTTCAGTCTGGGGTCGAACCGGTGCACCAGACTGTTGCCCGGGAAGTGCTGACCGATGGTGATATCTCGCAGCATCAGACAGCACCCCCTTTCCGGGCAGTGCTGCGGGGCAGCACAAGGCTTTCCCCGGCATCGCGGCGGCGCTTGGCTTCCAGCAGGGTCTTGACCGCGTAAGGGATGGTGTACACATCCGCCGGGACGTCCACCCCCATCTCCCGCAGCTTGAGGAAAATTTTCGTCACCTGCGGCACCGACAGCCCCAGTTCCAGCAGCTCCGGGGCACGGGCAAAGACCTTTTCCACCGTGTCGTACATGGCAATTTTCTTGTTGCTCATCACCAGCACGCGGTTGGCGTACTTGGCAATATCCTCCATGCTGTGGGACACCAGCAGCACGGTGGTACCGGTCTTTTTGTGGTACTCCTTCACCTCGGAAAGGATATCGTCCCGTCCCTCCGGGTCAAGGCCGGCGGCGGGCTCGTCCAGCACAAGGATGCGGGGCTTCATGGCCATCACGCCCGCCACCGCCACCCGGCGCTTCTGACCGCCGGACAGCTCAAAGGGGCTGCGCTCCAAAAGCGCCGGGTCCAAGCCCACAAAATCTGCGGCTTCGTGGACGCGGCGATCTACCTCGGCTTCGTCCAAGCCCATGTTCTTGGGGCCAAAGGCGATGTCTTTGTAGCAGGTCTCCTCAAACAGCTGGTATTCCGGGTACTGGAACACAAGGCCGGTGAGAAAGCGGAAATCCCGGATCTTTTCCGGGTCTGCCCACAGATCGCGGCCGTCAATGTAAATTTTGCCGCTGGTGGGCTTATTCAGGCCGTTCATGTGGGTGATGAGGGTGCTTTTGCCGGAGCCGGTCGCCCCGATGATGCCCACAAAATCGCCCTCTTCTACGGTAAAGCTCACGTCGTCCAGCGCGGTCACTGCAGTGGGCAGGCCGGGGTTATAGACGTAGCTCAGATGTTCTACCTTAATGATATCTGCCATTTCGTCCGCCCCCCTTACTGCAGCAGTTCATACAGCGCCTGTGCGCAGGCACCGGTGTCGATGATGCCCTCCGGCATCGGGATGCCGGCCTTTACCAGCTCGTCCCGCAGCTCAGCGGCCTGCGGCACGTCCAGATGCAGACTGCGCACCTTTTCGGTCTGGCTGAACACCTCTTTCGGGGTGCCCTCCATCACCACATGACCCTTGCTCATCACCAGCACACGGTCAGCCTGTGCGGCTTCTTCCATATAGTGGGTGATGGACACCACCGTAATGCCCATGTTCTCGTTCAGGTAGTGGATGGTCTGCATCACCTGCTCGCGGCCGCGCGGGTCCAGCATGGCGGTGGCTTCGTCCAAGATCAGGCAGTCCGGGCGCATGGCAACCACACCGGCGATGGCCACGCGCTGCTTCTGACCGCCGGAAAGGTTGTGGGGTGCGCGTTCGCGGTATTCGTAGATACCGGCCATCTTCATGGAGTCGTCCACCCGGCGGCGCATCTCGTCCTGCGGCACGCCGAGGTTTTCCAGCGCAAAAGCCACGTCCTCTTCCACCACGGTCGCCACGATCTGGTTGTCCGGGTTCTGGAACACCATGCCCACGGTCTGGCGGATATCATAGAGTTTCTCTTCGTCTGCGGTATCCATGCCCTCCACATACACCTTGCCGCTCTCCGGCAGCAAAATGGCGTTGAAGTGCTTCGCCAGCGTGGATTTGCCGCAGCCGTTTGCACCCAGTACCGCCACGAACTCCCCGCGCTTTACCTGCGCAGATACGCCGTCCAGCGCGTAGACCGGCTGCTCGGCATCGTAGCGGAACTTCAAATTTTCAGCAGTTAAAATCGTATCACTCATGCTTTGTTTCTCTTTCTGGTGGTGCGCCCCTCCGAAAGGGGCTGTACCCCATTCTATTGAAATTGCTTGCTTATTTTTAACGTCCTCGCCCTCTCAGTCAAATCTTTACAGATTTGCCAGCTCCCCCAAAGGGGGAGCCTCTGGCGAAGAGGATAAGTTTTCGGTTTTGCCAAAGGCTCCCTCCCCGAGGGAGCTGGCACGGCGACAGCCGTGACTGAGGGAGTTCTTTCCTTATTCTTCCCAGATGGCGGTGGCGCCGCAGGGCACCACGCCGCCGGTGGCAGACACCGGCAGGCCGATCTCATCGCAGCTGGTCTTGCCGCCAAAGCGGGGCACCAGCGTGGTTTTGAGCATATACTCCATGACCGCCGGGGACAGGCCGGTGGTGTAGCTGTTGACCGCAAAGAACAGCGGGGTATCGCTGAGCACCTCTTCACACTGGCTGATGAGGTCGTAGATGCAGTCCTCCAGCTTCCAGATCTCGCCGCCGGGGCCGCGCCCGTAGCTGGGCGGGTCCATGATGATGCCGTCGTAGGTGTTGCCGCGGCGCTTTTCCCGCGCCACGAACTTGGCGCAGTCGTCCACCAGCCAGCGGATGGGCTTATCGGTCAGGCCGCTTGCCACGGCGTTGTCCTTGCCCCACGCCACGATGCCCTTGGAGGCGTCCACATGGCAGACGGTAGCACCCGCAGCGGCGCAGGCCAGCGTAGCGCCGCCGGTGTAGCCGAAGAGGTTCAGCACCTTCACCGGGCGGTTCGCGGCGCGGATCTTCTGCTGGTACCACGCCCAGTTGACCGCCTGCTCCGGGAACACACCGGTGTGCTTGAAGCCGGTGGGGCTGACGATGAGGGTGAGCTTATCCTCCCCTTCGCCGCAGCTGATCTTCCACTTTTCCGGCAGACGGCGGCGGTACTCCCACTCGCCGCCGCCCTGATTGGAGCGGTGGTAGATGGCATCTGCCTTTGCCCACAGGGGGCTTTGCTTGGGGGTCTTCCACACCACCTGCGGGTCGGGGCGGATGAGTAGGGTCTCTCCCCAGCGTTCCAGCCGGTTGCCGTCGGTGGCATCCAGCAGTTCGTAGTCTTTCCAAGTATCTGCAGGGCGCATAGCGTCCTCCTTCCGTTTACTGCTTCAAATAATCCTTTATATAAAAGTCAGAACAGGCTCTGCTGGCCGTTTTCCTCGGCGCTGCCGGTCTCCGGGGCTTTCATGCCCAGATGCTCGTAGGCAAGGCGGGTGGCGCAGCGTCCGCGCGGGGTGCGGGTCAAAAAGCCCATCTGCATCAGATACGGCTCGCACAGATCTTCCAGCGTGACGGCTTCCTCGCCCAGCGCGGCAGCCAGCGTTTCCAGACCTACCGGGCCGCCGTTGTACATCTCAATGATGGCGCGCAGCAGGCTGCGGTCCAGCTCATCCAGACCCAGCGCGTCCACGTCCATCCGCTTCAGACCCAGCAGCGCCACATCCCGATCGATGATGCCGTCGCCCAGCACGGTGGCGAAGTCGCGGATGCGCTTCAAAAAGCGGTTCGCCACGCGGGGCGTGCCACGGCTGCACTTTGCCAGCTCATAAGCGCCTTCCGGGGTGATGGGCTGATCCAGAATGCCCGCCGACCGCATGATGATGCGGGAAAGCTCGTCCGGGCTGTACAGTTCCAGCTTGAGCAGCACGCCAAAGCGGTCGCGCAGCGGGCCGGTGATCTGTCCGGCGCGGGTGGTAGCGCCTACCAGCGTGAACCGGGGCAGGTTGATGCGGATGCTCTGGGCGCTGGGGCCCTTGCCGATCATGATATCCAGCGCGTAGTCCTCCAGCGCGGGGTACAGCACCTCTTCCACCTGCCGGGACAGGCGGTGGATCTCGTCGATGAACAGCACATCGCCCTCCTGCAGGTTGGTCAGCAGGGCGGCAAGGTCGCCGGGCTTTTCAATGGCCGGGCCGCTGGTGATGCGGATCTGTACTCCCATCTCGTTGGCGATGATGCCCGCCAGCGTGGTCTTGCCCAGACCCGGCGGGCCGTACAGCAGAATGTGATCTACCGGCTCGCCCCGGCGCTTGGCGGCTTCCAGATAGATCTTCAGGTTCTGCTTGGCCTTTTCCTGCCCGATGTAGTCCTCCAGATGCTGCGGGCGGAGGTTATTTTCCTCACTGTCCGCCGGGGTCATGACGGGCTGCATCATTTTTGCGCCGTACAGCGCGGTATCGTCCTGCATTGCTTACCTCCTGCCTGCCATGCTGCGCAAGGCCAGCTTGATGATCTCTTCCACCGGCAGCGTGGCATCGATCTTTGCGATGGCCAGCGCCGCCTCGCTCTGGCTGTAGCCCAGCGACACCAGCGCCGCAATGGCCTGTGCGCTGCTCTGGGTCGCGGGCGTGTCGGCGGCAGTACCCGCCACATCCTCCAGCGAGATGCCGTCCACAAAGCCCTTGGCCACCTTATCCTTCAGTTCCAGCACGATGCGCTGCGCCAGCTTCGGGCCCACGCCGGAGGCGGCCTTGAACGCCTTGTGGTCCCCTGCCGAGATGGCCAGCGCCACCCGCTGCGGCTCCATGACGCTGAGGATGGCAAGCCCCACCTTGGGGCCCACGCCGGACACGGCGGTCAGCATCTCAAAGCAGGCCTGCTGCTCCTCGGTGGCAAAGCCGTACAGGCTTACATCGTTCTCGGTCACGCTCATCACGGTGTACAGAGTAGTTTCCTGCCCCACACCGGGCAGTGCCCCCGCCACGCTGGCCGGGCACTGGGTATAGTAGCCCACGCCGCCGCAGCTGAGCACCACGGCGTTCAGGCTTTTTTTCACGATTTTTCCAGTCAGACAGTAGATCATAGAATCCTCTCAGTCAAGACCCGCCGCCCCGCAGGGCGGCTGTGGTATGCGGTCAGATGGGGCCCGCCACCCGGCGGGTGTAGCGGTTGAGCTGGTTGCCGTTGGTGTGGCAGAAGGTAATGGCCATAGCCAGCGCATCGGCGGTATCGTCCGGTTTTGGCACGGCGGGCAGGTGCAGCAGTACCCGGGTCATCTCCTGCACCTGCTTTTTCACGGCCTTGCCGTAGCCGGTGACTGCCTGCTTGACCTGCATGGGGGTGTACTCGTAGATGGGCAGCCCCGCCTGCGCTGCCGCCAGCAGAATGACCCCGCGTGCTTCGGCTACGCCGATGACGGTGGTCTGGTTGTGCTGGTAGAACAGCTTTTCGATGGCAAGCACCTCGGGCTTTGTGCGCTCGATGACCTCTTTGATGCCGGTATACACCTCATCCAGCCGCCGCTCAAACGGCACGCCTGCGTCCGTGCACACCGCGCCGAAATCCACCGGCGCAAAGCGGTTGCCCGCATACTCCACCACGCCCCAGCCCACGATGGCGTAACCGGGGTCGATGCCCAAAACTCTCATGCTGTGTTCCCTTTCCGACACTACTCCTATTATAGTTTTCTATTATAGCACAACGTCTGGTTGGGGGCAACAAGAAAGCTGTCGCCCGCCGCCCCAAAACCCGCGCTGCACCGCACAGAAGCCGGATTTCGGGGTGCTTTTTCAAAAAAGTTTTACAATTTTTGAAAAAAGGTCTTGCTTTTTGGCATCGGATATGGTATTATAATCTAGCTGATTTCGGCAAAACAGAATATGGACGGTTAGCTCAGCTGGTAGAGCATCTGCTTGACGTGCAGGAGGTCACAGGTTCGAGTCCTGTACCGTCCACCATACAGTTCGTACTCGAACCCGATTCTTTATGAAAAAGGGTTTGGGTACGTTTTTTGTTTATCGGATGTTCTGCGGAAGGACTACTCGGAACGGTAAACGAGCAAAGGCAGGGTATCACTATGATAGTGGTATCCTGCCTTTTGCTTTGCGGAATCAAGTTCGCTTTGTGCGAACTTGGTCGTCCCCCTATATGGCGCGTTTGGGAGTAGTCGCTGCGTACGTGCGTACCGGGAGCCTGTACACCTCTGACAAGGTGTAACACACTAGACTTTGTGCCAAAGTCTGTGTGCCAAGGGGTCAAGCCCCTTAGAATCCCTGCGGAGCGTGTACGCACGTACGCAGAAAAATGGCAAAATTTCACTATATCGGAGTGTTCTTTCATGGTGGAGTGTGGTATACTCGGCTTAGCCCAGTAAATCGGAATTTGACGAGGTAAAAGAATATGAATGGAAAACATCTATTTCTTACATCTGCAGGGTTGACCGATAAGATGAAAGAGAAATTCTTTGATATTATTGGAAAGTGTCCGAAGGATGTGAAAGTGCTTTATATTCCAACAGCTGGCATTGAAACAGATGGTGCAAGAGAGTCGCTTGCAATATGTTTTCATGAACTCTTTCTAATGGGAATTCAGTACGAAAATATATTAGTGTACAATCTGGAATTAATTCTTTCAAAAGACTATCAAAGAACCTATTCTTCGTATGTTACAACCCCGTTTATGCTTACAAGGCTATTAACTTTTGAAGAATTAAACCAATTTGATGCTGTTTTTGTCAGTGGTGGTGATGTATCTGTGCTTTGTCGTGAAATGTCTAGAACTGGTTTTGATAGAATACTTAATAATGCAATTAAAAACGGACTTATATATGTCGGAATCAGTGCAGGAAGTATGTATGCGGCGGGAAATTTAACAGATGGATTACATATTATTGACAATCCTATTATCCCCCATTGGAATGGTTCTGAAACAACAGTATTACCGAACGGCAAAGATGAGATTAAGCTTGCTGATGGAAAAGCTGTTTATGTAGAGGATAATTACATGAGTGTAATATGATGCACATGTAGGATTAGTCAAATTCCAGTTTGCTGTACTCGTTCCTAGCAGGGTTTGGGGCAGGCACGCCCCAACAAGAAGCTGTCCCAAAGGGGCAAGAATTTTCAAGAATTGAAAATTTGTGGCCACGGGACGATTCTTGCTCTCACGTTTTCTCTCAACTTTCGCAATTTTCATTTTTCAATCTGCTTGCAGATTGTTGACAAGCTGCGCTTGACCCGATACTATAAGGGCAAACCAAACACACGCCAAGGAGGTGCAACCATGACTGCCGTAATCTACGCCCGCTATTCATCCGACAGCCAGCGCGAAGCGTCCATTGAAGGACAACTGCGCGACTGCAAGGACTACGCCGAGAAGAACGGCATCACCGTGGTCGGCACCTACATTGACCGTGCCTACTCTGCCAAAACGGATGACCGCCCGGACTTTCAGCGGATGATCAAAGACAGCGGAAAGAAAATCTTCGATGTAGTTCTGGTCTGGAAGCTGGACCGCTTTGCCCGGAACCGATTCGATGCCGTGAACTACAAGTACCAGCTGGAAAAGAACGGTGTCCATCTGGTGTCCGCTATGGAACCCATTTCGCAGGGGCCTGAAGGCATTATGGTGGAGAGTATGCTGATCGGCATGGCGGAATACTATTCCGCCGAACTCGCCCTGAAAGTGGCGCGCGGTGAGCGCGAAAACGCCCTCCAGTGCAAGTACAACGGCGGTGTGGTGCCGCTGGGCTTCACCATTGGCAAGGAGGACAGGCTGTACCATATCGACCCGGAAACGGCTCCCATCGTGCAGGAGATCTTCAGCCGGTATGCCGACGGCGAACCGGCTGAGAAGATCGCAGCCTCCCTGAACGAGCGTGGCTTGCGTACCCGCACCGGGAAGCCGTTCGTGAAGAACAGCTTCTTCCAGATCTTCCGCAACCGCCGCTACATCGGCGAATACCGCTACAAGGACATTGTGACGCCGGGCGGCATTCCGGCTATTGTTGATCAGGACTTGTTCGACCGGGTGCAGCAGCGTTTCGAGCAGAACAGGATCGCCCACGGTCGGCCTGCAAAAGAGGATGTGAGCTATCTGCTGACCACCAAGCTGTTCTGTGGCAAGTGCGGCACCCTGATGGGTGGCGAAAGCGGCACCAGCCACATGGGAAACACCTACTATTACTACAAGTGCGGCAACGCCAAGCGCCACGGCAAGGCGCACTGTGACCTGAAGGCTATCCGCAAGGAGCCGCTGGAACGGTTCGTGGTGGACACCGCCATTAAGGTGATCTTCAGCGATGAAATCATCGAACGGCTGATAGATTTGATTATGGAAGCCCAGCAGCAGGAGAACACCCGCCTGCCCGTTCTGAAAGAGCAACTCCGGGATACAGAGAAGCGGCTGGCAAATCTTCTGGAAGCCATTGAACAGGGTATCCTAACCCCGACCACCAAGCAGCGGCTGGACGAACTGGAAGCCCGGAAAGAAGCTCTGAACACCAGCATTCTGGAAGAAGAACTGAAAAAGCCAGTTCTGACCCGCGAATGGATGCGGTTCTGGTTTGAAAAATTCCGCAAGGGTGACATGAGAGACATGGAGCACCAGCGGCAGATCATTGATACCTTTGTCAACTCGGTCTACGTCTTTGATGACCGGGTCGTACTCAATTTCAACTTCACGGATGATGCCAAAACGGTCACCCGTGAGGAAGTGTTGGGTTCGAGTGCTGTGGACAATGCTCCACCAAAACAAGAGTCCCTGACTTCGGTCAGGGGCTTTTTTGTTGCGTCATCCACTAACCCACGTCAAAGCAGGACGGTACAGGACTCGAACAGCACGTGCCGAGCGCAGCGAAGGCAATCAAAGCCCTAGCAGGGCTTTGATTAGTGCGCGGTTTCCAACGCGTAGGAATGTCTACCAAGAAAGATGCCGCCAGACCATTCGGTCTGGGGATTTTTTGTGGTGGAGGTCACAGGACGAGGACCGGAACGAGCAAAGGCAGGGTATCATCATTACGATGGTATCCTGCCTTTTGTGCGATAGGATGATCATAAGCCAAAGGCTCCCACCTGTTCTGTCGTATGCACAGAGCGGGCGAGAGCCTTTGTGATGAAAAGAAGAAAATGAAGAAGATGACTTGTTATTTGGCGGCTTTTTCGCCCTCCGGGAAGATGATCTTATTCACGAAGAAGAAGATGACCATGGAGATGCCGCCGTTCAGCACCGTAGTGCCGATGTTGTAGATGAAGTCCGGCACCAGCAGTCCGGCTACTGCCACCCAGATGCAGTTGATGGAGTTGACGATGCAGGTAATGACGCAGAAGGCCAGCACATACCAGCCGATCTGCTTTGCCAGATTGCCCTTGCTGCGGAACACGAAATTGCGCTGGATGGGGAAATTGATGCACTCGCCGATGACCATGGCGATCATGTAGGCGCAGAAGTAGGGCAAGCCGCCGTGGGCGGCATCGTAGCCGAGGATGTTCCACTTGAAGGTCTCGCCGAACAGGGTGATATCAATGCCCGGCCAGCCGAAATCCACCACCGGCAGGCTTGCAAAGGCCTTGGGCAGAAATTGCAGTAGCAGGTACTTGAACACGGTGATAAGGTTGGACACGATGACGAACAGTCCGCCCTCGCGCACCCACTTGGCAGCGGCGGGGTGCTTTGCCGCAAAGTTATTCCAGAAATTCATAGCCTGCTTCCTTTCAGCTGTTTTTCAAGCGCTCTTCCATGCGGCTGTTCAGCACGATGTTCTTCACAGCCTCCACGATCACCCGCACAAGGCCGATGATCCAGAAGCCCTGCAGCTCCATCACAATGCCGTCCACCATGCCCATGCTGATGGCACCGTTGGTCATTTTGGCCAGCGCCCGCAGGGGCATATTGTACTGGAACAGGATGTTCAGGTCAGGCTTGCCCTTTTTGATGCTGCGGCGCAGCAGGGTGCCCAGCACGGCAGCTGCCAGCCAGCCGATGGGGCTGCGTCCGTGTCCCATCTCGCCCAGCGTCATGTTGCGGTCGATGTGCACCTTGTTCTCCGGGATGGGACGGCCCAGCAGCGCTTCAAACTCCGCGTCCGGCACGTTCTGCACCTGCGCAGTGCGGTAATGCTCCAGATTTTTGCCCGCATAGGGGTCGGGTGCGCCGGTGCCCGCCACCGTGACGGCGGCAGTCAGACGGATATCGGCGCTGGAAGCGCCCACCAGCAGCTGATAGCTGCCGCCCTCCACCTCCCAGCGGTCGGTCTTGACGTTCCAGTAGCGGAACGCCTTATCATCCAGCGGGATGGTGACGGTCTTGCTCTCTCCGGCTTCCAGCTGCACCTTGGTAAAGCCCTTCAGCTCCTTGGCGGGGCGGAAAATCGTTGCATCCGGCTTTGCCACATAAAGCTGCACCACCTCGGCACCTGCACAGCTGCCGGTGTTGGTGACAGTCAAGGTCACGCCCTTTTCGTCTGCTTTCAGGTCACTGTACGCAAAGCTGGTATAGCTCAGGCCGTAGCCGAAGGGGAAGGCGGTGGGCACACCGGCAGTGTCGTAGTAGCGGTAGCCCACATACAGCCCCTCGCGGTACTCCACAGTGGGGCCGTCGCCGCCGAAATGCGCCTTTGCGGGGGTGTCGGCGTAGCTGCGTGCCCAAGTCTCCGCCAGCTTGCCGCAGGGGTTCTGTGCGCCGGTGAGCACCTCGACCAGTGCGCCCGCACCGGCCTGACCGCCCAGGCAGCCGTAGACCAGCGCCTTGCAGTCCTTGACCCAACCGCTTTCCAGCGAGGAGCCCGCGCTCAGCAGCACCACCACATTGGGGTTTGCCGCCGCCACAGCCGCCAGCAGTTCCAGCTGGTTCTCCGCCAGCTTCATGTCGGCGCGGTCGATGCCCTCGCTCTCTTTGATCTCGTCCAGACCCATGCACAGCAGCACTACATTGGCGTTCTTTGCCAGCTGCACCGCCTCGGCCTTCAGCGTCTCGTCGGGCTTGCCCTGCCGGTCAAAGCCCTTGGCGTAGCCGACGCTGTTCAGGCCGCTTTCGGCAAGGCAGTCCAGAAAGGAATCCACCTTGATGGAGTTGACGGCGCTGGAGCCTGCACCCTGATAGCGGGGTGTCTGAGCAAAGTCGCCGATGACCGCCACCTTCTCCCCCTTTGCAAGGGGCAGCAGGCCGTTTTCGTTCTTCAGCAGCACGATGCTCTGGGCAGCAGCCCGGCGTGCCAGTGCGTGGTGGGCGTCGGCATCGAACTTGCCGGGTGCGGCGTCCACCGCCGCCTTGGTGGTGAACACCAGCTCCAGCAGCTCCTCCAGCCGGGCGTCTACATCCGCTTCGGTGATCTTGCCGGTCTGCACCGCTTTCATCAGCTCCCGGATGGCGTCCCCGCCGGGGGCAGGCATTTCCAGTGTAGATCCGTTCTTTACGCCGAGGGCGTGGTCGTTGCTGCCGCCCCAGTCGGTGACCACTGCGCCGTCAAAGCCCCAGTCCCCGCGCAGGATATCCATGAGCAGGTGGGTGTTCTCGTTGGCGTAGGTGCCGTTGACAAGGTTATAGGCGGACATGATGGTCTTAGGCTGCGCTTCCTTGACCACCATCTCGAAGCCGGTCAGGTAAATTTCCCGCAGGGTGCGCTCATCCACGATGGAATCCGAGGCCATGCGGCGCAGCTCCTGACTGTTCACCGCAAAGTGCTTGGGACAGGCGGCAATGCCGTTTTTCTGGATGCCGCGGACGTAGGCCGCAGCCATCTTACCGGCAAGGTAGGGGTCCTCCGAGAAATACTCGAAGTTGCGGCCGCACAGGGGGCTGCGCTTGATGTTCAGGCCGGGTCCCAGCAGCACCGACACGCCCTGTGCCGCTGCTTCTTCGCCCATGGCTGCGCCCACAGCCTCGCCAAGCTCCGGGTCCCAGCTGTTGGCAACGGTAGCCGAGGTGGGGAAGCAGGTGGCAGGCACACTGGGGTTCAGGCCCAGATGGTCAGCCGCGCCCGCCTGCTTGCGCACGCCGTTGGGGCCGTCCGACAGGGTAATGGCCGGGATGCCCTTGCCCGGCAGCGCCCGGGTGGTGAACACCGTGCCGCCGCTCAGCAGGGCGCATTTTTGTTCCAGATCCAGGCTGTTGATGATATCTGTGTGTTTCATGGCATTTTCCTCTTTGCCTTTTCAAATCCAGAAAAGGCCCGCTGTTTTTACGCAGCGGGCCTTTGGTCTGGTTTCAGTTCAGGTGCTGCGTCCGTTCAGAGCGTCTTGCCTGGAATCAGGCGTTGACTTCCTCTTCCTTGCGCTTTGCGTAGCCCTTTTTGACCACCAGAACTTCCAGTGCGATCAGAGCGGCAGCCAGTACAACGTCCACACCGATCATCACCTTTTCCCAACCGGGCATACCGGGGTTCAGGTTCTCGGGGTAGTAAGCACGGGAGTTTGCCACAGTGTACAGGATGTTCTTGCAGGCCTGACGTGCGGACACCAGAGCGGTAGCGCTGGTGGTATCGGTCAGGTGGTTGGTCTCGGTGTCGTAGTTCACCAGGCAGAAGTCGCCGCCGTTGCGGATCAGGCGGTCAGAATCCTGATAGCCGTACACACCGTAGTAGTCGGTCAGCACCATGCCCACGAAGCCCCACTCGCCGCGCAGAACATCGTTCAGCAAGGCAGAGCAGTTGCCGGCGTAGGTGTTGCCGATGTAGTTGAAGGAGGACATGACGGCATGGCAGTCAGCTGCCTTGACGCACTGCTCGAAGGGCTTGAGGTAGATCTCGCGGATGGCCTGCTCGTTGGACCAGGTGCAGAGCATACCGCAGCGGTTGGTCTCCTGATCGTTCAGAGCAAAGTGCTTCATGAAGGCGTAAACGCCCTGCTCCTGAGAGCCCATGATGGCATTGGCAGCCATTGCGCCGGACAGCACGCCGTCCTCGGAGTAGTACTCGAAGTTACGGCCTGCGAAAGCGGAGCGGTGGATGTTCATAGCCGGTGCGTACCAGCCGGAAACGTCCATGTCGTCAGCCATCTTGCCGATGGAGGTGCCGAAGTCGTGTGCCAGATCGGTGTTCCAGGTAGCTGCGATCATCACAGCGGAGGGGAAGCCGATAGAGCCCTGCTTGGTGAAGTTGTTGTTGATGGAGGCGGGGCCGTCGCAATCAACAGCCTGCACCTTGCCGATGGAATCCACTGCCACGGACTGATAGCCGCCCAGAGCGATCAGGCTGTCCATATCGGATACGGTCAGCTGGTCGAGGAAGGTATCCCACTGGGCGTCGTTGTAATCCACGCCCACCATGTCCTTCAGCTTCAGGCCGTTCTTGGCACCGGTGGTGGGTGCTACATCGTCGGCGTTGTTGAAGTCCTCGGGGTTCCAGTTGGAGTTGTTGTAGAAGGTTGCCTTAGCCTCTGCCGGCAGCTCAAAGTCTGCGGGAGCAGCGGTAGCCTCGGCGTAGTTGGCAAAGCCGTTTGCGCGGGACAGGTAGGTCACATTGCCCTCGGCAAAGTCGAACTTGTTGTCGGCAACTTCCACATCGCTCTCACGCTTGTTGGAAGCGTCGTAGACGATGTCGGAAGCCACATTGTAGACCTTGGAGTCCAGAACGGTGTGGGAGTCGGCATTGATGCTGATGACGTAATCGCCCTTTTCCAGCACATAGCAGCCCTTGCCGTAGGTGTCGTAGGAAGCCATGTCCTCAGCCTTGAAGGTGACGGTGACGTTCTCGGAAGCGCCGGGAGCCAGCTCAGAGGTCTTTGCAAAGCCGATCAGGTTTGCAGAAGCCTTCTCGATGCCGCCGTTGGTGTACGGGGGATTGTAGTAGACCTCCACGACCTCCTTACCGGAAGCAGAACCGGTGTTGGTGACGGTGACATCCACGGTGATGGTGCCGTCAGTCTCGGTAACGCTGTTCAGGCTCTGGGTGAAAGTGGTGTAGCTCAGGCCGCGGCCGAAGGGATAGACCACAGTCTTGTCGTAGTCGATGAGACCCTCAGCGGCAGCAGTTTCGTAGAACTTGTAGCCCACATAGATGCCCTCAACATAGTTGACAAAGGCGGGAATGGTATCAGCACCAAAGGAATTGGCCTTGAACTCGTCCATGTTGGTGTAGTTGAAGTTGCCAAAGTTGTTCGCGGTGGGGGTCTGGGTCAGGTCGTACACAAAGGTATCGATGGTGCGGCCGGAGGGGTTCACATCACCGCAGAGGATGGAGCCCAGTGCGTTGAAGCCGCTCTGACCGGTGCCTGCGCACCAGACAACGCTCTTGATCTGGCTGTAATCCTTGACCCAGCCCAGCTCCATAGCGTTGGCGCCGTTGTAGACCACAACGACCTTATCAAAGTTCTTGCAGACCAGATCGATCATGTCTTTCTCGGTCTTGGACAGCTGCAGGTAGTGTTCGCCGGGCTCAAAGTCGTTGTAGCTGTGTCCTGCGTCGTAGGTGACCTGAGACACATCGGTGGGCAGGTCAGCGCCTTCGCCGCCCACGCGGGTGATGACTACCATGGCGGTATCAGAGAAAGCCTTGGCGTTGTTCATCATCTCGTCGGTGTACTGTGCAGCCTCCGGCTCCGGCAGGGTCCAGTCCTGAGAGAACATACCCACCACCGGGCGGTCTGCACGGTAGGAGGTGTAGAAGTCGCTCAGTTCGGTGTTCAGCTCAAAGCCCGCGTTGGTCAGACCCTCCAGCAGGGTGACGGTGGGGTAAGCATCGGACAGCGCACCGGAACCGGTGCCGCCGTAGCAGGGGTTAGTGGAAGCCCAGCCAAAGACGTTCAGCTTGCTGTTCTTGGCCATGGGCAGGGTGCCATCGTTATCCAGCAGAACGATGCCTTCATCGGCAATGTTCTCGCACAGCTGGGTAGCGGATGCCACGTTCTCCTCGCTGACCTTGCCGCCGCCGGTGGCAAGGGTGACCATGGAGTACATGGGGCCGGTCAGGATCAGGTTCACGGTAATGGCCAGTGCCAGCACCATGCCCAGACCCGCCTGCCAGCGGATCAGATACTTTTTGGACTTGCTCTGCTTACGGCAGGCGATCATGACTGCGATCAGCAGAACTGCTACGACACCAAAGCCGATCAACTGCGATTTGATCGAGTTGAGGACCTTGATGACGTCATCCATATTGATGGACAACATAGTTTTCTCCTCCTTGTTTTGTCGAATCAGACAAAGGCAGGGGACGCCCCTGCCAGCTCGGCTTTATGATAGCAGAACTTGCCGGAGGATTTTCAATTTGTTCACAATCTGTCGTTTGGGATGCATAATTTGAAAAAAGTTTCAAATTGGTTTCATTTTTTATTGTGCTTATTCACAATTCCACTGCCCCTGATTTTGTGCATATTGCAAAAAGGGCGGGGATCACTCCCCGCCCTCGGTCTGTTGAATCCCCGCCTGCGGCAGAAGCACCCGCAGGGTGAACCAGCCGTCCTCCCAGTGCACGGTCATGCTGCCGCCGTGCTGCTGCGCAGCCGCCCGCAGGCTGCGCAGGTCGTAACCGCCGTGGGCACTGCGCAGCGGCAGACCGTCTGCACCCAGCTCCACCGGCTTTTTGCAGTAGTTCTCCACCCGGAACAGCACAAAGCCGTTCTGGGCATACACCGCCGTGCGGATCAGCCGCTTTTCCGGGTCCTGCTCGGCGGCGCAGCTTTCAATGGCGTTGTCCAGCGCGGTGCCCACCAGCGTGCAGATCTCCCGGGTGGACAGATGGTCCAGCAGATGCCCGTCTGCCACGCTGGTCATGCGGATCTGCTTTTCCTGACATTCCATGCTCTTGGCGGTGAGCAGGATGTCCAGCACCGGGTTTCCGGTCTTGTTCTCCGCCTCATACTGCAGAATGCTGTTCTCCATCTTTGCCAGCGCCGCGTCCTGCTTGGCGCGGTCCCGCTGGGCACGGATATCAGCGATCTGGACCTTCAATTCATGGTAGCGGCTGTTGATGAGCTCGATGCCCTCCTTGCTGCGCTTGTACTGTTCGTACTGCCGGTGCAGCACATTGTCCATGGCAGAAAGCTCCTGATGCAGCGCGCTCTCCCGCAGTTGCTCGTGCTGCAGCGTCAGGATCAGCACCCCGCAGAAATCCACCAGCGTGCGGATGCAGAACACGTTCATGGTCGCCGGGCTCTCCCCCAGAAACAGAAGGTTGCTGACCACGAACACCGTGCCCGCCATGACAAATGCCGCCAGCGCAGCCTTGTTGCTGATGTCCAGATGCTTTTCGGGCAGCGGACGGCTGCGCTCCAGCCAGAACATCAGGCCGTAGACCGCGCCGTAGACCGCCGCCAGCAGCGCCAGCGCCAGCGGGTCAAAGCCGCTCCGGTGCGGGAACAGCCAGCAGTGCAGCTGCCATTCTGCGCTGGCAGCAAACTCTGCCAGCAGAAACGCCCGGGCGGTGATGTACAGTGCCTCCAGCCAGTTGACCGCCCGGCTGCCCCACAGGTACCCGTAGAGCAGCAGCACCGCGCAGAGCATACAGGGCACCCACCACGCCAGCGGCACATAGCCGGTCTTGTGCAAAAAGATTCCCAGCACCAGTGCCCACACCACCGTGACCGCGGTCTGCCGGTGGAACCGCCGCGGCAGGCGGCGGGCGTAGAGCAGCACCGCCAACACCTCTGCCAGCGCCGTGTACAGGCGGGGGATGTTCGGCAGCATGGTCATGAGCCCTCACCTCCGATGTAGTCGGTCAGTGCAGCAAGAAAGGCCTTGCGCTTGGGGCGGCTGACCTGCAGCTCATAGGGTCCCACCTGCACCGTGTTCTGCTGCACCGCCTGCACCTGCGCCAGATTTACCAGATAGCCGCTGTTGCAGCGGGCAAAGGGGCGGCCCGCCAACTTTTCCTCCACTGCCTTGAGGGTGCCCGGTGCCGAAAAATCGCCGTCCTCGGTGTAGTAATGCACCCGGTGGCCTTCGCTTTCCAGATAATACAGCCGGGAGCTGTCCAGCCGCCGCAGGCCGCTCTCCACCGGGACCATGAGATAGTGGCTGGCGCGGCGGGCCAAATTTTTCTCGGCCTTTTTCAGCTGCTCGGAAAATGCAAAATACGGCACCGGCTTCAGCACATAGTCCAGCGCTCCCACCGAGTAGCCCCGGATGGCATACTGCGCCATATTGGTGATGAAGATCAGGATGACGTCTGCATCCATCTGCCGGATGTGCTCTGCCGTGGTCATGCCGTCCAGATGCTTCATCTCCACATCCAGAAAAATAATATCGTAGACGGCGCGGTAATTGTCCAGAATGTCCACCCCGTCCGCAAAGACCGATACCTCAAATTCTGTCCCGTACTGCCGGGTATACCGCCGGATGTACTCCTGCAATACCCCCTGCACCTCCGCATCATCCTCTACGACTGCTACCCGGATCATGACCGCACCTCCCTTACCACACCTTTGTGGAACTGTTATGGCTCTATTATAGCGCAATCACGCCGGGTTTGCCAAGTCCCCGCCCCGACAAGTTTCCACCTGCAAATTTTACGCTATCGGGGTGTTCTTTCCTTGGCGGGTGTGGTATACTCGATTTAGTTCAACAAATTGAAATTTGGAGGCTCGGGTCATGTGGAACGAATTAGGCATCAGCGGAGGGACCGCCATCATTATTTTGATCGCGCTGTATTACGTTATCAAATGGGCAGTGAAAAACGGCATCAAAGAAGCTTACCGTGCTATCACCGGAGAGAAAACCAATGAAGATCTCCAAAACGAAAAAGAGCTGGAAGAACTTGGATCGGGTTCAGAAGATCAATAAATCCGCACGCGCTCCCGGCAAAGGGCAGCGCACAAAAAACCACATAAAGGAGATGCTTTTCCATGGAATACAAACGTTTTGGCAATAAGATCATTGTACGCATCGACAAGGACGAAGAGATCCTTGAACAGGTCAAAGAGCTTGCCCTGAAGGAAAACATCCGCCTTGCCGCCGTGCAGGCGCTGGGCGCCACCAACAGCTTTACGGTGGGCGTATACAATGTAGCGGAGAAGAAATACTACGCCAACACCTTCAGCGGCAGCTTTGAGATCGTGTCCCTGACCGGCACCATCAACACCATGAACGGCGCATTCTACACCCACCTGCACATGAGCGCCGGCAACGACAAGGGCGAGGTGTTCGGCGGACATCTGAACCGGGCGGTGGTCAGCGCCACCTGTGAGATGGTGGTGGATGTTCTGGACGGCACAGTAGACCGCCAGTACGACCCCGTTACCGGGCTGAACCTGTTCAAGTTCTGATCTTATCTGTAAAAAGCCAAGGCCGCTGCGCGATGTCTGCGCAGCGGCCTTTTGCTTATAGCTCTTCCTGCCGGGTATAGGGCTCCATGCCGTGGTCGGCAGGGTCATAGTATTCCAGCAGGGTAATGTAGGTTTCCAAAAAGTGACACAGCACTGTTTTCAGGATGCCGCTCAGCTGCCCCTTTACCGTGATGGTGGACAATACAAAGTCTGACACCAGCTGCAGCGTCTCCGGGTCCAATTCAAAGCACAGACCGACTGCCAGCATGGGGATCACGATCTGCTGTGCCTGCAGCGGCACTGCATTGCCCAGCTTTTCCAGCAGCGGGCGGCTCAGGGCAGAGGCCGCCTGCACACAGCGCTCCACCTTTTCCTGCGGGAACTGCTGCATGGGCTCCATGCTGCGCAGCTGCGCCACCACGGCAGCATCGTCCAGAATGACGCCCCGGGTCACCTCTGCTTCCGAGCGGGTGGTCACGCATTGCAGTATACAGCGCATGGCATCCTCGTAGTCCTCGTGATAGGTCTGACGGCTGCCGAACAGGGTCATCATGGACTGCAGCATGGCATCGGTCTCCTCGGTGACGGCCAGCCGCCCGAAATCCAGCGGTGCGCCCTCCATCCCTGCGCTGCGGTCGTTCAGCGCCTGCAGTTCCTCCGGGACAACTGTAGCGGGCAGAAAACGGTCGTTGCCGTTGCGGTAGAAGCCCCACTCTGCGGGCAGCACCCGGGGGACCACATCTCCGCTGGAGATGATGTTGAAGATGTTGCTGGTGCCCCAGTTCTTTTTCAGACTGCCGCTTGCCGTATGGTTGTTGTCAAAGTCCTGCTGCAGCTCGGGGCAGTCTGCCGCCGCCAGCGCAGCCGGGGCGGCAAAGGTATAGATGAAGGTGTTTTTCTTTTCCAGCTGCGGCAGCACGGCGGGCAGACGCGCCGCCACTAAATTCGTTACGCCGCCGGCACGGCTGTAGCCGCCCATCCAGAGCTTCAGGGTACCCAGCGGCTGGCGCTTGGCCGATGCCTGAACATATCCGCGTATTTTTTCAGTCAGCTGCCGCGCCGCTGCTACAAAACCCGTGTGGGCGCTGCCGGAGCCTGCATGAAGGTTGCCGGACCACTCGGCTCCATAACCGGAGCCGCGCACGAACGCCCCGATGATGGTCACCTGTCTGCCGCCGCGCACCAGTGTTTTGCGGGCAACGGCACAGGCCGCCGTATCCGGGGCATCGTTCAGGCTGTGGGTATAGTTGAACAGCTGCACCTCGACAAAGCCCAGCTTTGCAAAGGCATCCCGGATATGGTCGGCACGGCCGACCTCGCCCGTCATCCAATAGCGCTGGTCGCTCTCCCACGAGCTGTCCGCAGCCGCAGCCATGCCCAAGGTGGCCAGTGCCAGCTTATCGTCGTACTCTGTGGCGGCGTGGTCGAACAGGCTGTCGCTGTAATAGTAATCGTGCCGCAGGTCAGCGCTGCAGCGGTCGCTGCGGTACCACAGGGTATAGTAGTCGTCCGGCACGGCGCGGCCGACCAGCGCCGTAGCCGCCCCAGCCTGCGGCAGCGCCGCTCCGGGAGCCAGTGCCCCCGCCGCAAGGGTCACCGCAAGACCCTTACAAAAGTCCCGTCGTTTCATGCTTCATCTCCTCTGCCCCTGCGGCCTGTGCACCGCAGACATTTTTTATAGTATAATCCTTTTTGCCGCCGGATGCAATTTTTACTTGCGGCGGCAGACGGGACGATTTGGAATGCGCGCCGCTATCGGGTTGCGGCACCCAGCATCCGCATCGTGCCTTGGGCGGCACTTGCGGTTAGCGTCCTCGCCCTCTCAGGCGCTAACGCGCCAGATTCCCCCTTTTGTCACCTGCGGTGACATCTTCCCCCGGAGCGGGGGAAGTCTTTCCTCAAAGGGAGAGCCTCTGGCGAAACCGTATACTTCGCAATTTAACCGACAACTTTGCCGCCATGCCAAGGCCTCTCCCTTTGGGAGAGGTGGCTGCGAACGCAGTGAGCAGACGGAGAGGGCGAGGACGCTGTCGGAGAACAAGTTCCTATAAAAACGGAAAACCGGAGCGTCCGCAAACGCTCCGGTTTTCCGACATTATAATTATTTACAGCGAAAGATCCAGCTCGTGGCAGTACTCCACGATGTGGTGGAACATCTGCTCCACGGCGGGAGCCATAGACGCCGGGCGCTGCACGGCCAAGCCCACCACGCGGTACTCCTCTGGCTCGATGGGGTACACCTTGACGGCGGCCTTGCAGTCCCGCAGCAGCATCTGCGGCATGATGGAGATGCCAAGCCCGGCCTCCACCATGGCGATGTTGGACTGGTCGTCGATGACATGGCAGCGGCGCTCGGTGCCGATCTTGTATTTCTTGAGGAACTGGCGCATCTCGGCGTCGGTGGCGTCGCACTGCACTACAAAGCTCTGGCCGTTCATCAGCGCCGGGGTCATTACGCCGTCCTGCGGCTCCGGCCAGTCCTGCGGCACGATGCACAGCAGCGGCTCCCGGAACAGCTCGGTGAGGTTGAACTCCTCCCGGCAGGTGGAGGACAGGAAGGCGATGTCCACCTGACCGGTGCGCAACCATTCCTTGACATCGTCGTAGGTGCCCTGATATACTTCGATCTCGATCTGCGGATAATGCGCTGCAAAGCTTTTCAGCAGCCCGGGCAGCAGCGATGCACACACCGAGTTGAATACGCCCAGCTTCACCTTGCCCTTTTCCAAGCCGTTCAGGCGGGCGATGCTCTGCTTCAGCGCCTCGTCACTGTTGAGCACATCGCGGATAGAGGGATACAGGGAAGCGCCGTAACTGGTCATGGATACGCCGTTTTTACCACGGTTGAACAGGGCAAAGCCCAGTTCCTCCTCCATTACGGCAATGGCGTGACTGATAGCCGAGGGGGTCAGGTGCAGCTGCTGTGCCGCCTTGTTAAAGCTACCCTGCCGGGCCACGGCATCAAAAATTTCGTAAGAAAATAGCGTCATGCCCAAAGCCTCCTTCCGTCTTTACTGGTTCGGAGACGCCCGATTCTCTGTGAATCTTTTTCATCTTTCGTTTGAGTCAGTTCAATTATCTTCTTGATTGTACTATCCCGCGCCTTTTCTGTCAAGCATTTTGCCCCGATTTTTGCACGCTCTGTGCAGATTTTGCCGCAATAGCTGCAGGAAATGCCGCCTTTCTTCCGTTATAGTTTTTATAACGATTTTTTACAAACTGACCGAGGTGTTTTTATGACCGCACTTTCCCCGCGCCGCACCTTCAGCGGCACCGCTCTGAAAACCATTGCCTGCATTACCATGCTGGTGGACCACATCGGCGCGTCCTGCATCGAGGCCGGCATCCTTACGCCCGGGCTGGACGCCGGCACCCTCTCGCAGGACACCCTTTCTGCCTATCCGCTTTACCGGCTGGACATGGTGCTGCGCTTCACCGGGCGGCTGGCCTTTCCTCTGTTCTGCTTTTTGCTGGTGGAGGGCTTTGTGCACACCCACAACGTCAAAGGCTACCTTGGGCGGCTGGTGCTGTTCGGCCTTCTGAGCGAGGTACCCTTTGACCTTGCGTTCTTCCGCACCTCCTTTGACCCCAGTGCGCAGAACGTTTACTGGACGCTGGCGCTGGGCGTGCTGGCTATGGCAGGGCTCAAGCGCTTTGAAAAGGAAAACGGCCTGCCCGGCTGGCAGGGGCTTGTGTGGGCGGGCGGGTGCGCCGCACTGGCGCTGGCTGCCCATACCGACTACAGCGCCAGCGGCGTGATCATCATCTGCGCGCTGTACCTCACCCGTGCAAACCGCAAGCGGCAGTGCCTTGCAGGCGCGCTGCTGTTTATGTTCGAGCTCACCGCACCGCTGGCCTTTGTACTGGTCTGGTTCTACAACGGGCAGCGCGGCGCGTGCAGTCCGCTGCAAAAGAAGGCCTTTTACTGGTTCTACCCGGTGCACCTGCTGGTGCTGGCAGGCATCACGAACCTGCTGCTTTGAATTTACCGTTAAATAGAACAATGCCGGACAGTCTGCGGGCTGTCCGGCATTGTATTTTTTATGGAAGGGTCGTAATGGGAAACGGCATTTGCAGCGTTGCTGCTATGGCAGCTTTCTGCTTGCCGCAAGCGTGCAAAGACGCTCCGCTGGGCCAGAGGCAGGGAGGGGTGTTCCGACTCCCCCCTCCCTACCTCTGGACTCCACCCACCCCGCAACGGG
>ENA-OWXD01000059-OWXD01000059.1-human-gut-metagenome-genome-assembly--contig:-NODE-59-length-39490-cov-23.5736_pt1 | contig 39490 bp, 26 predicted proteins | sample MGYA00249244_ERZ652055 | MGnify/ENA primary metagenome ERZ652055 (study PRJEB26925, sample SAMN05827059) | human gut metagenome | biome: ENVO:2100002; feature: ENVO:00000062; material: ENVO:00002003...
CATCCAGACGGCGCGCGCCTCGGGCATGGAGCAGTTCCCGCTGCCCTACGTGCTCACCAACTGCCACAACTCGCTGTGCGCCGTGGGCGGCACCATCAACGAGGACGACCATGTCTTTGGCCTTTCCGCGGCCAAGAAGTACGGCGGCATTTTCGTCCCGCCGCATATCGCCGTCATCCACTCCTTTATGCGTGAGAACTTCGCTGGTTGCGGCAAGATGATCCTGGGTTCCGACTCGCACACCCGCTATGGTGCCCTGGGCACCATGGCCGTGGGCGAGGGCGGTGGCGAGCTGGCAAAGCAGCTGCTGCGCGACACCTACGACGTTGCCTATCCCGGCGTCGTCGCCATCTACCTCACGGGCGCCCCGCGCCCCGGCGTCGGCCCGCACGACGTGGCGCTCGCCATCATCCGTGCCGTCTTTGCCAAGGGTTACGTTAAGAACAAGGTCATGGAGTTCGTGGGCCCCGGCATCGCGAGCATGACGACCGACTACCGCAATGGCGTCGATGTCATGACCACCGAGACGACCTGCCTGTCGAGCATCTGGGCCACCGACGAGGACACGCACGCATTCCTGGCCATGCACGGCCGTGGCGACGACTACCGCGAGCTCAAGCCCGCCGATGTCGCCTACTACGACGGCTGCGTCGAGGTCGACCTGTCGAGCATCAAGCCCATGATCGCGCTGCCGTTCCATCCTTCCAACGGCTTCGAGATTGACGAGCTCAACGAGAACCTTGAGGACATCCTGCACGAGGTGGAGCTCGAGGCCGCCAAGATCGGCGAGGGCAAGACGCACTTTAGCCTGCTCGACAAGATCGTCGACGGCAAGCTGCACGTGCAGCAGGGCGTTATCGCCGGCTGCTCGGGCGGCAACTACGACTCCGTGGTCCAGGCTGCCCGCGTGCTCAAGGGCGCCAACACCGGTTGCGGCGAGTTCTCGCTGTCGGTCTATCCCACGAGCCAGCCCGTGGCGCTCGAACTTACGCGCCGTGGCTATATCTACGACCTTATGGAGGCCGGCGCGATCGTGCGCACGGCATTCTGCGGCCCGTGCTTCGGCGCCGGCGACACACCCGCCAACAACGGCCTGTCCATCCGCCACACCACGCGCAACTTCCCCAACCGCGAGGGTTCCAAGCCGGGCAATGGCCAGCTGAGCGCCGTGGCCCTGATGGACGCTCGCTCCATTGCGGCGACGGCTGCCAACGGCGGCGTCCTGACGCCGGCGACCGATCTGCCCGAGGAGACTTGGGACGAGGCCTGCGAGTACACCTTTGACGACGCGCCGTACAAAAAGCGTGTGTACTGGGGCTTTGGCAAGGCGGAGCCTGCCGACGAGCTGGTCGAGGGTCCCAATATCAAGCCGTGGCCCGCGATGGAGCCTCTCGGCGACGATATCCTGCTCAAGGTGTGCTCCAAGATCATGGACCCGGTCACCACGACCGACGAGCTCATTCCCTCGGGCGAGACGAGCTCCTTCCGCTCCAACCCGCTGGGCCTGGCCGAGTTTACGCTCAGCCGCCGCGATCCGGCCTACGTGGGTCGTTCCAAGGAGGTCGACGCGGTGGAAAAGCGTCGCGTGGCCGGCGAGGCCGCGGGTGACCTGGCGGCGCTTGATGCCGAGCTTGAGGGCGTGTTTGAGGCACTGGCCGGCGCGGGTGTCGCTGCCGACGCCAAGGCGACCGAGTACGGCTCCATGCTCTATGCCAAGAAGCCCGGTGACGGTTCTGCCCGCGAGCAGGCCGCGAGCTGCCAGCGCGTGATTGGCGGCCTGGCCAACATCGTCCACGAGTATGCCACCAAGCGCTATCGCTCCAACGTGATGAACTGGGGCATGGTGCCCTTCCAGATGGAGGCCGAGCCTAACTTTGAGGTGGGCGACTACGTCTTTGTGCCGGGTATCCGCGCCGCGCTCGATGGCGACCTGAAGGACATCGCCGCCTACGTGGTGCGCGCCGATGGTGCGGTCGAGCAGATTGAGCTCTATATTGCCGATATGACTGCCGAGGAGCGTGCCATCGTCAAAGCCGGCTGCCTGATCAACTACAACAAGTTCAAGGCCGCTGCCGAGTAACGCACTTAATTGTCCGCCCGGGGCTTACCCTTTCCCGCCCGCTCACGCGCTTCGCGAGGGTCGCGTTCGGGAAAGGGTAAGCCCCGGGCTACATTTCTGCGTTCTCGTTGGGTCTTGAGGGACGCTAAAAATAGACTTGCTTGAAGCCGCTCCTGTTATTGGGGCGGCTTCTTTTTTGTCGAAAACCGCCACAAAGGGGACAGGCACCTTTGTGGCGGCGGGGAACGAGCTCGATGTTGTTGTGATCGTTGAGCGGTATGTTAATGAGCGGCTCTACAGAATTTCATCCGGGTTGGCGGGTTTGGTTGTTTTGGGGATGCCGAGTTTGGATGACGCGAAATCGTCAACATCGTCCTTGATTCCATCTTTGGTGTAGACGGTGACCGTATAGGTGCTGTGCCCGAATTCGCTCTTGTCGCGTGTCGCCCAGGCCTGCCAGTAGGCAGCCTCGTTTCGCCCTTTGATTTTTCCGACACGGCGGAGTTCTGTTCGCTTTAATTGCTGGTTGCTATAGATGGTTCGACCGGCCTCCTCGGTGAGCCCGCACTGTCCAAGCATCTTGTCGAGGACTTGGTTCATGTGGCGCTCATCGGTGTTTGGTGCGTAGTCGTAGGCGAGGGTGATGGAGTCGAGGGGCTGGTCGTCGATCAAATAATTCATCGTCTGAGGTTCAAGGCTGAAATGGGGGAAGCATCCATCAATCGTTCCGAGCAGCGGTAACTTTGACCGCCAACTTCCGGTGGGAATTGCATATTCGTAGAACACGCCACGGCAGACAAAGGAGAGCGAGGTGGCACGCGAGCCGGCGTCGATCATCCCGCAAAGATCGAAGGGCGAGGCGATACCAAAAGAAAAGGGCGTGATGACGATAAGGAAGAGCATCACGATGGGTATGGCGAGAATGGCGATGACGTTGCGACCGGTGGAATGAGACGGCTTCATATGCGCTCCTCGAGACAAAGATCTGTTGAGGATAGGCAGAAATGGATATGTTCAGAGAACAATTCAAGTTTAATCTCATGGCGCGAGATGGTCGACCGTTAGCGTCGAAAACCACCACAAAGGTGCCTGTCCCCTTTGTGGTGGTGGGGAGTGGACGGCTTCTTTTGGTGATAGTGTTAGCTGGAGGTATCATTAGGGCACATGGCGCGGGTTTGCATTGTGGGGTGTTTTGCCGTGAGCCGTTCTGCCCGTATTGGATTGATTGTTTTGGCGCTTGCGATCACCGTGGTTGGCATGGGTGCTGTCGGCATGGCGTTTCTACCTGCTGCGGTGACGGAGCCGGTGGTCAAGCCTGTGACTCAATCTGTCGAACTTCTGACCGGCGACGACAAGCCTGAGACCATCACCGTTGATTTTGATGAGCAACCGGCTGCGCTGGGCATTAGTAATTATCCACATATTCAGCTTGGGGCTATGCGCTATACCACGGATTCTAGTCTGATCGACAGGGCGTCCGAGCTGCTCAAGGGCAAAACCTTTAAGCGCTGGTATGGATATGCGTTCTATCGGGCAAAAGCGAACGATATGGTTGGCGGATGCCACTCTTCCATCGAGCTGGACACTGCAAACGGCGCAAAGTTATGTGATGTCTCGTACGATCCGGGCTACGAGGGCAATGAGGGTCCGGGCATCTACATCATGGACGGCGATGTTGCCTATGTCATGGAGGGCGACCAGACCGAGCTCAACGATTTTATGGGTCAGTGTATCCAAGATGCCTATAAACAGACCTGCTTGCCTGACCCGCAGACTGCACGCGATAGTGGGTCTGCCCGTACATGGCTGTTCGAGGATGAGATGCCCTGGACCGTCGAATCGGGAAGTACGGGTTCGGCGAAGGAGTAGAGACCGCGACCACCACAAAGGTGCCTGTCCTCTTTGTGGTGGTTGTCGGTCTGTCTCGATCTGTAACATCTTGGCTGCTAAAAGAGGGATTGGTGTTACAGATTTAGATTTTTGATCCGGGTGTTTTCTGTTCGTCTCGATTTGTAACAGATAGAGCTCTATTTGCTGACTAGATGTTACAGATTTAGATAAACGGGTGCCGCTGGTCATTTCATCTCGATCTGTAACATCTGGAGCCATAAACAGTCGCTAGATGTTACAGATTGAGATAGTAAGGGGACGAGGCCGTAGCGGGTGAGCGCACCTGCTCCCTATCTCTCAATCACTCAGAAAATCTTATATATAGAGACTTAGATTTGTGTATAAGATCGCGCAAAGCTGGCAACAATACTTCTCGAACAACGTGAAGCCGCCCCGTAGGGCGGCCGCCCCAAGAGAGGTGATTCCATGAGAATCGATAAGCTAGCAATGACGTCGCGCGAGGCGTTGCAGACCGCCATGAGCACGGCTGCCGATGCACAGGCCGGCGCTGTGGAGCCGATTCACCTGCTGTCCGCCCTGCTCGGTGCCGGCGAGCGCAATATCTCCGTGATCATAGAGCGCATCGGTGCCGACCCGGCTCAGCTCGCACGCTCCACACAGGATGCCATCGACCACGCGCCCAAGGTTTCGGGCGAGGGTCAGCAGATGGGTCTGTCTAACGAGCTCGTCCGTGTCATCGAAAAGGCCGAGAAGAAGGCCATCAAGATGGGCGACAGCTTTGTAGTGACCGAGCATCTACTGATGGCACTTGCCGAGGACAAGGGCGAGGCGGGCCGCGTGCTGCGCGATGCCGGCGTGACCAAGGAGCGCATCGAGCAAGTCTACGAGGAACTGCGTGGCGATGACCGCGTGACGTCTGCCGAGGATAAGACGCAGTTTGAGGCGCTGGAGCAGTACGGTCGCAACATCTGTGACCTCGCTCGCGCCGGCAAACTCGACCCGGTCATCGGCCGTACCGATGAGATTCGCCGCACCATCCAGGTCCTGTCCCGTCGCACCAAGAACAACCCCGTGCTCATCGGTGAGCCGGGCGTCGGCAAGACGGCCATCGTCGAGGGCATCGCTCAGCGTATCGTGGCCGGCGACGTACCGAGCACCCTGCGCGACCGCGACCTGATCGAGCTCGACATGAGCGCGCTGGTCGCCGGCGCCAAGTACCGCGGCGAGTTCGAGGACCGCTTGAAGGCCGTGCTCAAGGAGGTACAGAAGTCCGAGGGTAAGGTCATCCTGTTCATCGATGAGCTCCATACCATCGTGGGCGCGGGTGCCACCGAGGGCTCCATGGACGCCGGCAATATCCTGAAGCCGGCGCTTGCCCGTGGCGACTTGCACGCGATCGGCGCGACCACGCTCGACGAGTACCGCAAGTACATCGAGAAGGACGCGGCGCTCGCCCGTCGTTTCCAGACCGTTATGGTGAGCGAGCCTACCGTCGAGGACACCATCTCGATCCTGCGTGGCCTCAAGGAGAAGTACGAGATCTTCCACGGCGTGCACATCACCGATAGCGCGCTCGTGGCCGCCGCCGACCTCTCCGATCGCTACATCGCCGACCGCTTCCTGCCCGACAAGGCCATCGACCTGGTCGATGAGGCCGCAAGCCGCCTGCGCATGGAGCTCGACAGCATGCCGGTCGAGATCGACGCCACCACGCGTCAGCTCACCCAGCTGCAGATCGAGGAGCAGGCGCTCATGAAGGAGACCGACGACGCCTCCAAGGAGCGTCTGGAGGCCCTGCGCCAGGAAATCGCCGAGGTCCAAGAAAAGCTCAACGTGCAAAAGGCCGGCTGGCTCAACCAGAAGAACGCCATCGACCACGTGCAGAAGCTCAAGGGGCAGCTCGACGAGGCCAAGAGCGAAGAGGAGCGCGCGACGCGCAACGGCGACCTGGGTCGTGCATCCGAGCTGCGCTACTCCGTGATTCCGGGTCTGCAGCAGCAGATTCAGGATTCCGAGGCTGCGCTCGAGGCGCAAAAGCAGCAGGACGGCGAGGGCCTCAACGAACAGGTGACCTCCGATGAGATCGCCGAGGTCGTGAGTGCCTGGACCGGCGTGCCCGTGTCCAAGATGATGCAGGGCGAGCTCGACAAGTTGAAGGGCTTGGAGGGTGAGCTGCATAAGCGCGTCATCGGCCAGGACGAGGCCGTCTCCGCCGTCGCCGCAGCTGTGCGCCGCAGCCGTGCGGGCCTCTCCGATCCGGACAAGCCCATTGGCAGCTTCTTCTTCCTGGGCCCCACCGGCGTGGGTAAGACCGAGCTCGCCAAAGCTCTAGCCGAGTGCCTGTTCGATGACGAGCGCGCGCTCGTGCGTATCGACATGTCCGAGTACATGGAGAAGTTCAGCGTCCAGCGTCTGATCGGTGCGCCCCCGGGATACGTGGGTTATGACGAGGGCGGCCAGCTCACCGAGGCCGTGCGCCGTCGTCCGTACTCCGTGATCTTGCTCGACGAGATGGAGAAGGCTCATCCGGATGTCTTTAACGTGCTGTTGCAGGTGCTTGACGACGGCCGTCTGACCGACGGTCAGGGTCGCCAGGTGTCCTTCAAGAACACGATTATCATCATGACGAGCAACGTGGGCTCCAAGGCTATCGCCGAGCTTTCGGGCAAGGACGAGGAGGAGATGCGCCATCAGGTCGACGCGGCCATGGCTCAGACCTTCCGCCCCGAGTTTCTCAACCGTATCGACGATATCGTGGTGTTCCATCCGCTCGGCATGGCGCAGATCGAGAAGATCGTCGACATCCAGCTCGCCGACGTCCGCGCGCGTCTGGCCAAGGAGCGCATGACGCTTGCCATCACCCCGGCGGCCAAGCAGATGCTCGCCGTGGGCGGCTTGGACCCGGTCTTTGGCGCCCGTCCGCTCAAGCGTCTGGTTCAGCGCGAGGTCGTGGATGCCATCGCCGCCGCTATCATCGACGGCACGGTGCGCGAGGGCGATCAGGTGACGGTCGATGTCGACAAGGACGGCGGCTTTACCGTCGTGTGCGATAACACGCCGGCGGCCACCTACGAGGTTCCCGATGCCGAGTAGATTTTTGGGCCATGCCTTAAAATCTGCCGGCCGTCTCTAAACGCCAAGGGCGGCGGATCCAATTGGGTCCGCCGCCCTTTTTCGTGCGACAATCGATGGTGTTGAACGTGAGCACATGGCAAGGAGCTATGCAGATGAAAGACGAGATCAAGACAAGCGCGCCGGCACCCAAGCCTGCGCCTAAGCCGGCACCCAAGCCGCGCGACCCCTACATCCGTGCCGAGAACGAGGACGACGACGGCTACGATCCCTACAGCGATCGCCGCCCCGAGCGCGAGCCAATGTTCGAAGCCGACCCCTGGCGCTGAGTGCCACCAAAAAGGCCACCAATAAGTTGCGGTGAAATAGGGACTGTTTTGCGGTTTGACCAGCAAAAACAATCCCTATTTCACCGCAACTGCGTTAGGGATTTTTCTGCAGGGGGAGGGTAGTCAAAAAAGCCCCGTCCCAAATTGACTGCTCGGGGAGTCGCATTCGAGCTCGGTTGTCCTCTTAGCCACTCGATATCCTTCGGAGCAATAACAGTGATAAAACTTGCTTAAGTGCTAATCAAACTACACACAATCTTGCTCTCTAGTCAATCAAGAATCAGTATAATTTTGATTAGCTAGAGAGCAAGATTGGAGAATCATGGCATTCAACGACTTGATCGCCCAGAAAATAAAGGACTTTGAACAGCAGGGGGTTCCGCAGGTCTTTGAGCGAGACCTTGATCTGGGAAACCCACAGGAGCCAAAGCGCGACAACATCGTAAATGTGGTTGTGGGGGCCCGCCGTTGTGGAAAGACGTATCGCCTGTATCAGGAGATGCAGCGGCTTCAGGGCCGGGGCGTCGAGCTTGACCGGATGCTTTACTTTAATTTTGAGGACGAGCGCTTGCGCCCGTATGAGTCATCGCTGCTGGCGGACGTGCTCGACACGTTCTATGCGCTGTATCCTGCTGCTCGAACCGAGGGCGCTTACATTTTCTTTGACGAGATCCAGGAAATTCCCGAATGGGGTGCGTTTCTGCGGCGTGTAGTCGATACGGAGAAAGCGACCGTCTATGTGACGGGATCTTCTTCTAAGATGCTGTCCTCAGAGCTTAAGAGCGAGTTCAGGGGTCGTTCTCTTATACGGGAGCTTTTTCCGTTGAGTTTTTCGGAATACGTTCGGTATAAGACGGGGAGTGTTTTCGAGCCAGATGCGACCTTTTCCCCAAGCGATGCAGCGCTGCTTCGACATCATCTGATCGGATATCTTGAACGAGGGGGATTCATCGCGACGCTTGAGCAGACGCCCGCAGACGCGATTCAGCTGCTACAGGAATATGCTTCGCGAACGGTCGCTATGGACGTCATTGAGCGTTACGACGTCAAGAACCCTCGCCTGGCATCGCTGTTCTTGACGCGGTGTATGGCATCTTCGGGACGAGAGCTGTCAGTGAACAAAGTGTACAACGAGTTCAAGAGCAGACAGATACCCGTCAGTCGTAATTCGCTCAGCGATTTACTTGAGTATTATGAGGATGCCTACCTGTTATTTTCTGTGCCGGAGTTCACGCGTTCATTGGCAAATAACATGCGGTCTGCGTCTAAGGTCTACGCTGTCGACCCTGCGATGTTTGGAGCATTCTCTCCCGCATCAGCATTGGATCAGGGCCAGAGGCTCGAGACCGCAGTGTTCAATGCGCTAAGAAGAAGGACTCCCGCGGTGAGGACCGGCTCGGTCTGCCGCCTGCTGATCAAAGAGAAGAGCAAAAGCCATGAGGTGGACTTTGTGGCTGGGGACGCACTTCTCATGCGGGCTTATAGCCTGATTCAGGTGAGTGTGGATATGGCAAGTGAGAAAACGCGCGAGCGCGAAATTGCCGCGCTTGATGCCTCGATGGCCCAGTTCGATCTTGGCGAGTCGGCAATCGTTACCATGGATGAGCAGGCCGATATTCCATGCGAACACGGTGTGGTACACGTTGTGCCCGCATGGAAGTGGCTCCTTGCCTAATCATCTATGGGCCTGTGGGGTCAGGACCTCCTGGCCCCTTCATCACGGTTGGGGAGCACCATGATGCGCCCGGCTAGTCCTGGGCTTTGATGCTCGGCAGGAGAATCTGGGCGAGGTAGTCGGTCTCGAGTTTGGTCGCGGCGTCTGCGTTGCCGTCTTTACCGACCAGCACGTTTTTGATCTGACTATAGGTGTAGCGGTTGCCGGTCGTAAGCTCGACAAGCTCAATGGCCGTGTCCATGGGGTAGGTCGACACGGGGTCTTGCGTGCGTCCGTTGATGGTCTGGGGCACCACGTACGGATAGACGGGGCCGCTGGCGTAGACGGTGTAGCCGTTGCCGAGGTTTGCCGCACCCAAAACCGCATCGCCCTCATCGGGCGTAAAGCTCTCGCCGTCGCGCACCGCGACGAGCGTCACGAGCGGCGTGTTGGTGTCGCCGTCCAGATAAATGCACAGCGTGCTGCCGTTTTGCCAGGTTGCGACCTTGCCGTACCACTCAACCGGAATATCGAGCTGATACAGGTTCGTCGCCTTGTGTCGAGCGTCGGCATCGCGGGCGGACTGTGCCTCGCTTGCGCTTACGGCGTTGGCGGCGGCATCGCGGCGTGTAATTGCCGCCTGCTGGAGTATCTTTGCCGCGGCGGCAGAGCTCGCGCCGCCTTCCTCGGCATACTTGGCGGCGGCATCGATCTGGTCGTCAGTTACCGTGTCGGCCGAAGGCACCTTGAGCTTAAAGGTGGCCTGGGCACTCAAATCCTGCCCATCGCTCTTAATCGTGACCTGCGCCTTGGTGGTCGGCACGGTGTAAATGGTACCGTCGGCTGCGATGGGGGACCCAGCGACGGAGAGCGTATAGTCACCGGGCAGCAGCTTGATGCCGCGACCATGCTCGTCAACGTAGAGCGTCTCGCTCACAGAGGAGCCGTCAGAGTCCTGCCCGCTCACCTGCACGGGGATCTTGGAGCCAGTTGAGCAGTCGAGGCCCGCGGCATGCACGCCAATCTGCACCGACATCATCGTGTGCGCACTGGCGGCGGCAACGGCGGCCTGCTCTTGCTGATATCCGTTCCAGGCAGCATAGCCTGCGCCGCCGGCGACGAGCGCGACGGCCACTACGCCGGCAACCATCAGGTTGCGGCGCTTGGGCGACATCTTGCGATGACGAACCTCGGCTTCGTGCGCTGAGGGAACGGACGGCAGGGGGATATCGCCCATGGCGATGGTCTCGTCCACGGCAGGCGCGGAGCCTAAGCCAGGGAGCTCGCGGGTCAGCGAATCTTCGGCCGGCAAGCTGTCGAGCAAGATGGTTTCCTCGCTCGTGTCGGATTCGGGCTGGTCGTCGGCCTCGCATTTGGATTCCTCGTGCCCCGCCTCGTCTTCGGTGGGCGCGGTGCCATCGTCTTTTGTATCCCGATCATCGGGCTGCGCCTCGATTTCCGGCTCATCCCGCACATCAACGCTCGAATCGTCAAACGCAATCTCGGCCAGCGCGATCTGGTCTAGGCTCTCCAGGGCCTCGGCACACGCTTCTGCATCTTGGGCCGCATCCTCTTGGCCCATCGTTTCATCTTTCATATATCTCCCAAGCTCAATATCGGGACAACACTGTACCCAAAAACGGGACCCCATAGAGCCGCCGCAGGATTTGAAATCCGATTTTATATATGCGCGTGTTTTTGAATGCAAGTACAACAACAAAAAGCCCCGGAAAGCGGGCGAATCGCTTTCCGGGGCTGCGCATGACGCGCGATTGCGGCGTCGGCTAAGTTTGCCTACATCCAAATGTGGACGGAATAAACACGTTACTCGGCGTGCGCGTAATCAACCTTGGCGCGGCGAGCGGTGGCCTTCTCCCAATCGCTGGTGCCCTCAAAGACATCCTGCTTGTAGGGGTTGCGGCCGAGCTTCTTGGCACGGTAGGCGATGTAGATGATTGCGGCGACGTTGGCGATCAGTGCGGCGATCGAGACCGCGGTAGCGGCGCCGGGGTCGAGCGTGGAGTGGGTCACAAAGATGGACTCCTCCTGGAAGTACGGGAACACCTGGGCAAACATGCACCAAATGGCCAGCGTGAAGGCGCGGTTCTGGATCCAGCCGCCCTTGTTCCAGATAAAGGCGGCGACGGTGGGCGCCAGCAGCAGCGCAAAGCCGCAGAACCAGGAGTGGGTGGGCAGGCAGTTGTAGGTGTAGCAGAAGTTCCAGATATCGTAGGCGATGATGTAGACCCAAGTCATGTCGGGCCACAACATGTCGGTCTGATCCTCGGAGGCGTAGACGCTCCACCAACCGGTCATGCAGAAGATGTTGATGAGACCGGCGATGCCGTTGAACACGTTGTTCCAGCCGGCCAGCTGCGTAGCACCTTCGGAGGTGACCCAGGTGGACTGGCCCAGGACAAAGAAGTGATAGGCGCTCTCGAAGTCGGACACGACGGCGATCATGATGTTGATGGCGACGATCACAAACGGCCACGCGCGGAACCAATGCGCCTTGCCGATCTTGCCCCACTGGTACTTAATGGCAATGAAGCCCCAGCAACCGGCCAGCGCCGCGTACACCTTGGCGTAGTGGAACCAGCTGTTCTGGTACACATGGGTGGGGTTGGTGAGCGCCCACTCGGCGCCCTGTGAGACGCCGATGGCGATGGCGACGCAGTAGATGGTCATGGCCAGCGGAGCCACGCCAAAGATGATTGCCGCGCCCAGCTTGGTGCGGCGGCCGACCTCGTTGAGCACGATTAGGCCAATAAAGACCATGGCCCAGCCGGCCCAGTGGATAAGGGTATCGCTACCCCAAACATCGAACAGCATGCTGCTCTCCTTTCACACGCCCGCGGCCCCTCTTCTGATCGCGGGCAGTTTGGCCAAATGTCGTCAGTTCTGGGGCTTGCGCTCCGGATACTTGGCGGTGTAGCCCTCGATGTGGAGCGTCGAGGCGATGATTTCCTTGACCGTCTCGTCGGGCACATCGGGGTGCGTGCGGATATACATCAAAAGACCCATGATGAGGGTATAGAACGTTTCGTAGACATGGTCGATGCGCAGCTCGTGATGGGCGACAAAATCAACCACGGTGGTGTCGCAGATGTACTGCGCCACGCGCTGGACCACGTTGTGCAAAAAGCCGCCGTAGAGCGCGCCGCTGCTCGAGGTCAGGGTACTCGGCAGCTCGTGGCCGCTGGCGACCAGGCGCTTAAAGAGCGGGGCGACGGTGTCGAGTGCGCCCTCGATATCGCCGACGGTGCGGTCGGCGTTCCACTGCTCGAGTTCGGAGATAAAACCGTCAATTGCCTCGTCCATAACAGCGGTGACGGCGGCGTCCATGTCGGCGAAGTAGTGGTAGAACAGCGAGCGCGTGCAGCCGGCTCGCTTGGTTACGGCCGATACCGATAGGTGGGACACGCCCAGCTCGGAGCTTACGGTGCGCACGGCGGCGAGGATCTCGCGACGGCGTTCATCGCCCGTCAAGCGCTTTGCCGCGCTGTCGGATGCGGGGACGGCATTGACCGCAGAGGTATCTGCTGTGTTGTTGCCCATGCGTTTGCCGCCTTTCATCCTCTTTTGCCTGACCGTTCGCCTAACAGTCTTGAATATTGTTGACGGTTCGTCAATACTATTTTTGACACAATGTCAACAATGGCGGGTAAACGGCATGGGGGCATGCCCGACCTGCAAAAAAGAGGGGTGCCGCGGTCTCGCCGGGCTGTGGCAAGAGAAGGGACAACCATGATTCTCAACGGACCGGGAATTAGCTACACCGAGCCCGACATCGGCTCGGAGTTCGTACCGCCGCTGCCGGAGCATCCGCGCGAGGCCATCGTCAAACTGTGCGAGCACTGCACTAACCGTCTGCTGCATCGCGACGAGCTGCTGGGCTACGAGTACTGGTCGTTTGCCGAGGCCGCGACTGACGAGCAGGCCGAAGTGCTCTGCAAGATGAAGATGCGTCGTCCCTATACGCTGCCCGAGATGGTCAAGCTCACCGGCATGCCCGAGGCCGATATCGAGAAGATGCTCGACGACATGAGCTACACGGGTCTGCTCGAGTACAACTGGGAAAATCCCGAGCGCGCCAAGCAGTGGGTGCTGCCCATGCTGGTGCCGGGTTCTGCCGAGTTCCTCAACATGCGCGTGAGCCAGCTCGAGGAGCATCCGGTCTATGCCAAGTTCTTTGAGCAGGCGTCCAAGGGGCCGCTGTCCAAGGCCACGCCGATGGTGCCGCCCGGAGGCGCCGGTATCGGCATGCACGTCATTCCGGTCGAGAAGGCCATTGACGCCGCGAGCACCTCGGTGCCTATTGAGCATATCGAGCATTGGCTCGACAAATACGAGGGCAAGTATGCCGCTAGTACCTGCAGCTGCCGCGCGAGCCGTCGCGTGATGGGCGAGGGCTGCGCCGACGACCCCGCCGACTGGTGCATCGCCGTGGGCGATATGGCCGACTATGTGGTTGAGACCGACCGCGGCCACTATGTGACGCGCGAGGAGGTCTACGACATCTTGCGCCAGGCCGAGGACAACGGCTTTGTGCACCAGATCACCAACATCGACGGCGAGAACAAGATCTTCGCCATCTGCAACTGCAACGTCAACGTGTGCTATGCCCTGCGCACCTCGCAGCTGTTCAACACGCCCAACCTGTCGCGCTCGGCCTATGTCGCCAAGGTCGAGAAGGACAAGTGCGTGGCCTGCGGTCGCTGCGTTGAGGTGTGCCCGGCCGGTGCCGCTAAGCTGGGCCAGAAGCTCTGCAGCAAAAAGGCCGGCGGACAGGTGCCCGAGTATCCGCGCCAGGAGCTGCCCGATGCCACCAAGTGGGATCACACTAAGTGGTCGCCCAACTACCGCAACGATAATCGTATCGAAACGCACGAGTCCGGCACCGCGCCCTGCAAGACGGCTTGCCCCGCGCACGTTGCCGTTCAGGGCTATCTGAAGCTCGCGGCGCAGGGCCGCTATGACGAGGCGCTGGCGCTCATCAAGCGCGAGAACCCGCTGCCCGCTATCTGCGGCCGTGTGTGCAACCGCCGCTGTGAGGATGCCTGCACCCGCGGCCGTGTGGACGCCGCCGTGGCTATCGACGAGGTCAAGAAGTTTATCGCCCAGCGCGATCTGGATGCCGCGACCCGCTATGTCCCACCTGTGGTGACCCCGACGCGTGCCGGCGGCTTCGACCAGAAGATCGCCATCATCGGTGCCGGCCCGGCCGGTCTGTCCTGCGCTTTCTATCTGGCCGAGAAGGGCTACAAGCCCGTCGTATTCGAGAAGAACGAGCGCCCGGGCGGTATGCTCACTTACGGTATTCCCAGCTTTAAGCTGCAGAAGGACGTTATCGAGGCCGAGGTCGAGGTCATTCGCCTGATGGGTGCCGAGTTCCGCTATGGCGTGGAGGTCGGTCGCGATGTGACGCTCGACGAGCTGCGCGAGCAGGGCTTTAAGGCCTTCTACGTGGCTATTGGCTGCCAGGGCGGCCGCCTCGCCGGTATTCCGGGCGAGGATGCCGAGGATGTGACCGTGGCCGTCGACTTCCTTCGCGAGGTTAACAGCGGCAAGATCGACGCGCTGCCCGGCCGCACCATCGTGGTGGGCGGCGGCAACGTGGCTATCGATGTCGCGCGCAACGCCTGCCGTCTGGGTTCCGAGCACGTCGAGATGTTCTGCCTGGAGAGCGAGGCCCAGATGCCCGCGAGCGAGGAGGAGCGTCGCGAGGCCATCGAGGACGGCGCGCACATCAGCTGCGGCTGGGGCCCCAAGGAGGTCCATCTGAACGAGACCGGCCGTGTGTGCGGTATCACCTTCAAGCGCTGCACGCGTGTCTTTGACGACGAGGGCCGTTTTGCGCCCGAGTACGACGAGAACGATCTGCGCCGTGTCGATGCCGACCGTGTCGTCATGTCGATTGGCCAGTCCATTGTGTGGGGCGACCTGTTGGCTGGCTCCAAGGTGGAGCTTGGCCGCGGCCAGGGTGCTCTTGCCGATCCCCAGACCTATCAGACCGCTGAGCCCGACATCTTTGTGGGAGGCGACGTCTACACCGGTCCGAGCTTTGCCATCGATGCCATCGCCGCCGGCCACGAGGCCGCCGTGTCCATCCATCGCTTTGTGCAGCCGGGTTCCACGCTCACCATCGGCCGCAACCAGCGCCGCTACACCGCGCTCGACCGCGACGATGTCGTGATCGAGAGCTACGACAACGCGAGCCGCGAGGTTGCCCACGTGGACCGCGAGCGCGAGAAGGCCGCGCCGTTTAGCGAGTATGTTGAGACCTTTACCGAAGAGCAGGTGCGCGCCGAGACCGCCCGTTGCCTGGGTTGCGGTGCCTCGATCGTCGACCCCAACAAGTGCATCGGCTGCGGCCTGTGCACCACCAAGTGCGCGTTCGACGCCATCCATCTGGATCGCGACCGCCCCGAGTGCTCCACGATGGTCAAATACGAGCAAAAGCTCCCAAGTCTCGGCAAGTATGCTTTGAAGCGTGCAATCAAAATCAAGTTCGGTCGTAAATAGGTAACCATGGCGGGTAGGGGGACGGCGCAGACTAGATTTCGCCGTCCCCTTGCTTTGAGTTTGCATCGCATCAACCGTTGTTGAAAGGTTTCTACCTTGCACGAATTGGGAATCGTTTATCACATCATTCGCGATGTTGAGAACGTGGCGCGCGCCAATGGCGTGAGTCGCGTTTCGAGCGTCACGCTGCTGCTGGGCGAGGTCTCGGGCGTCGTTCCCGACTTGCTGCTCGACGCCTGGCGCTGGGCGGCAGATAAAAAGTCCATTACCGAGGGTGCGGAGCTTCTTGTGGAGCCTGTCGAGGCCGTGACGCATTGCGAGGCGTGCGGCCGCGACTACGCGACGGTCGAGCACGGCAAGACCTGCCCCCATTGCGGCAGCGGCGAGACATACCTGCTGCAGGGCCAGGAGGTCATGATCAAGCAGATCGAGACCCCCGACGAGGACCCGGCAGACGCTGCTCCTGACGGTCCTTCCGACGCTCCCGACGCCGTCGACGCCGCCAACCCCCTCCACATCGCCTAACTTGGTCGTTGGGGACGTTCTTAAACGACTAGTCAAACAAGAACGTCCCCAACGACTAGTCGTTTAAGAACGTCCCCAATGACTACTTGCGCTAGAGCATAAGTCACGCTAATAGTCAAGTTATGTCTGTTTAAACAAAATAGCGGCAGTACAAGCGCATTCGCGCTTGCCTAAAATCGATATTAATGAACAGCCTGCTTGTATCTGTAAAATGCACGGCTTGATGAGCGACGTCTTAGCGGGTAATGAGTCGAAAAGCAGCAACGTAACCAACTTGTAACAAACCTAGACGTTTAAACAAATAATGCAACCTTTTGCGAATTTAGCTATAATTCCACAAACCAAACAGGTATACTTCCTTAATGTCGTGTAGGAAATACGTAGACAAAAAGGAGGTTATGTGATGGTAAGTATTGTTCTTGCTAGCCACGGGGACTTGGCAGCTGGAATCAAGCAGACGGGCTCGATGGTCTTTGGCGATCAGCCGTCTGTAGCCGTGGTCTCGCTCGAGCCGAGCATGGGACCCGACGACTTCCGTGCCAAGGTCGAGGAAGCAGTCGCTTCCTTCGAGGACCAGGAGCAGGTGCTCTTCCTCGTTGATCTGTGGGGCGGCACGCCGTTCAACCAGATCAGCGGACTCATCGAGGGCCACGATTCCTGGGCTATCGTCACCGGTGTCAACCTGCCTATGCTCATCGAGGCATATTCGCAGCGCTTTGACGCAAAGAACACTGCACATGCGATCGCAAAACATCTCGTGACTGAGGCTAAGGCTGGCGTGCGCGTCAAGCCCGAGTCTCTGGAGCCCGAGGAGAAGAAGCCGGCTGCGGCCGCCGCTGCTCCTGCAGGCGCCATCCCTCCGGGAACGGTCATCGGCGACGGGCACATCAAGATTGCCCACGTCCGTATCGACACCCGTCTGCTGCATGGTCAGGTGGCCACCACGTGGACCAAGCAGATCAACCCCAACCGCATCATCGTGGTTTCCGACGGCGTTGCTCACGACGAGCTCCGCAAGACCATGATCGAGCAGGCTGCCCCTCCGGGAGTCCATGCCAACGTCGTTCCCATCAAGAAGATGGCCGAGGTCGTCAAGGACACGCGCTTTGGTGACACCAAGGCCATGCTGCTCTTTGAGAACCCGCAGGATCTGCTCAAGGCCATCGAGGCCGGCGTCGACATCAAGGAAGTCAACATCGGTTCCATGGCTCACTCCAAGGGCAAGGTCGTCGTCACCAACGCCGTCGCTATGGGCGATGACGACGTCAAGACTCTCGAGGCCCTCAAGGCCAAGGGCGTCAAGTTCGAGGTCCGCAAGGTTCCTTCGGATGCTTCCGAGGATCTCGACGCCATGTTGAAGAAAGCTAAGGCCGAACTGGCCGCTCAAGCATAGTAAAGGAGGGTCCGATACATGTCTGCAATCACTATTCTGCTTGTTGCGATTGTCGCGTTGCTTGCCGGTATGGAAGGCATTCTGGATGAGTTCCAGTTCCATCAGCCGCTCGTGGCATGCACGCTTATCGGTCTCGTAACCGGTCACCTTCAGGAGGGCATCCTCCTGGGCGGTTCGCTCCAGATGATGGCCCTTGGCTGGGCTAACGTCGGCGCCGCCGTCGCGCCTGACGCCGCTCTGGCCTCGGTCGCTTCTTCGATCATCATGGTGCTCGCCCTCAACGGCGGCGCCACTGATTCGGCCAAGGCCGTTACCGCGGCCATCGCCGTCGCCGTCCCGCTGTCGGTCGCTGGCCTGTTCCTGACCATGATTTGCCGTACCATTGCTACCGCTATCGCTCACGCCATGGACGGTTGCGCCGAGAAGGGCGACTTCTCCGGCATCGAGCGCTGGCAGTACATTGCCATCCTCATGCAGGGCCTTCGTATCGCCATCCCGGCAGTGCTTCTGTGCGTCATCCCGGCCGAGGCCGTTACCAACGCGCTTAACGCTATGCCCGACTGGCTGTCCGGCGGCATGGCTGTCGGCGGCGGCATGGTCGCTTCCGTCGGTTACGCCATGGTCATCAACATGATGGCCACCAAGGAGACCTGGCCGTTCTTCATCCTCGGCTTTGTCCTTGCTGCCATCCCTCAGCTCACGCTGATCGCCCTTGGCCTCATCGGCATCTCCCTTGCCCTCATCTACCTTGGCCTTAAGGATCTGGCCAAGCAGGGTGGCGGCATGGGCGGTGGCTCCGGCGACCCGCTCGGCGACATTCTGAACGATTACGAGTAGGAGGGGAGTGATACATATGGCAGAGAACAAGATTCAGCTCACCAAGGCTGACCGCAAGAAGGTTTGCTTCCGTCATCAGTTCCTTCAGGGCTCGTGGAACTACGAGCGTATGCAGAACGGCGGCTGGTGCTTCGCAATGATCCCTGCGATCAAGAAGCTCTACACCAGCAAGGATGACCAGATTGCCGCTCTTAAGCGCCATCTGGAGTTCTATAACACCCACCCCTATGTTTCCGCCCCCGTCATTGGCGTTACCCTCGCCCTCGAGGAGGAGCGCGCCAACGGTGCTCCGATCGATGACGTCGCCATCCAGGGCGTCAAGGTCGGTATGATGGGCCCGCTCGCCGGCGTCGGTGACCCCGTCTTCTGGTTCACCCTTCGCCCGATTCTGGGCGCTCTGGGCGCTTCCCTGGCCATGTCCGGCAGCATCGTCGGTCCGCTGCTGTTCTTCTTCGCGTGGAACATCATCCGTTACGCTTTCCTGTGGTACACGCAGGAGTTTGGCTACAAGGTCGGCTCCTCCATCGCCAAGGACCTCTCCGGTGGTCTGATGGGCAAGGTCACCGAGGGCGCTTCCATCCTGGGTATGTTCATCATCGGCGCCCTGGTCGAGCGCTGGGTGTCCATTTCCTTCACCCCGATCGTCTCCACGGTCAAGCAGTCTGCTGGCGCCTTTATCGACTGGGCTAGCCTGCCCTCCGGTTCCGAGGGTATCAAGGAAGCGCTGACGATGTACAACTCCGTCGGTGCTACCGCCCTTGATCAGATGAAGGTCACCACGCTTCAGGCCAACCTCGATCAGCTCATCCCCGGCCTTGCCGCCGTGTGCCTGACCCTGCTGGTCTGCAAGCTCCTCAAGAAGAAGGTCAGCCCGATCGTCATCATCCTGGCTCTCTTCGCCGTCGGCATCATCGGTCGCTTCTGCGGCTTCATGTAAGCACGCTTCGGCTTAAGACCGAGAATTGCTAGGCAAGGGCTTTTGAGCCATTGAAACGGACCGCACCCGGTGGGTACACTGGATGCGGTCCGATTGTTTTATTTGGAGGGCGAGGCGCGCATGGCGCAATCTCAGAACAGCACGGTCGATCTGGCAACGCCGGCAACCTGCCTGATGGGGCTTACCAGCCACGGTAACGTGATGGTGGGCAATAAGGCGTTCGAGTATTACAACGAGCGCAATCCCGAGGATTATATTCAAATCCCGTGGGACGAGGTCGACTATATTGCCGCCGAGGTTTTACGCGGCACCAAGAAGATCACGCGTTTTGCCATCTTCACCAAGGACAACGGTCACTTTACGTTTTCGACGCGCGACGACAAAGAGACGCTTCGTGCTGTCCGCAAGTACGTCGACGAGGATAAGCTTGTGCGTTCGCCCGACTTTATCGATGTGACGGCCAAGGGCGCCAAGAGCATCCCCTCCGTTATCAAAAACCTCTTCCACAAAGGCAACTAGCTCTTCACAAGTTGCGGTGAAATAGTTCCTAAATACGGCTTTAGATGCTTCAGACAGGAACTATTCCACCGCAACTTCGAAGTCTAGTCATGCGACGTATGGCGATGCAGTAAATCTGCTACACTAGTACAACATGCCTCCGTAGCTCAGGGGATAGAGCACCGCTCTCCTAAAGCGGGTGTCGACGGTTCGAATCCGCCCGGGGGCACCAGAAGATTATGACGGCGTCGCGAGAGCGGCGCCGTTTCTGGTTTGTGGGAGCTGTCGGCGGATTCGGACCGTCGACACCCGCGTCACTCATTTCCCCGCGGGGGGAGTTTTCGAATCCGCCCGGGGGCACCAGAGGAATATCGAGCCCGGTACCGCTACGGTGCCGGGTTCTTTTGGTTCAATGCCATGTCAAAAACGAAGCGCCCGCTTGCTGGGGGAGCAAGCGGGCGCCTGTGAGCGAATATGTTTGCGGCGAGAGCCGTGATGAGCGGTGGGGTGGCGACTAGTTGGTCGTACCGGAATCGTCACCCGTGCCCGAGCCAGAGCCCGAACCCGAGCCAGAAAGTGCGACCGTCAGCGTAATCGTGCTGTCGGTGGACTGCTTGCCAGTGGGGGAGACGCCCGTAACGGTGGCATCCTCGTTACCGCTTACGGGATTGCCGTTTTGGTCACAGAAGCCAATGTTATAGAAACCGGCGTTGTTGAGCGCGGTAACGGCGGCGGAAATGCTCTTGCCGTACAGGTTGCCCGGGACGGTGGCCTTGCCGGACTTCTTGGCGATGACGACGGTAATCGTGGCGCCGGGCTTCTGCTTGCCGCTGGGGTTCCAGCTGATCACGGTGCCCTCGGTAACCGAGTCGTTCTCCTGGTAGCTCACGTCGACACCAAAGCCTGCCATATCGAGGGCGTTGCGCGCCTGGGCCTCGGTCATGTCGGTCAGGTCGGGGACGGACGTGGTATCCGGGCCGCTCGAGACCTTGTACGAGATGGTCGTGCCCTTCGCGACTTCCTTACCGGCTTCGGTGCCCTGCTCAAAGACCTGGCCCTCATCAGCCTCGTTGGCCTCCTCGGAGGCGTTGCCCTTCAGGCCAACGCTTGCCAGTGCGGCTTCTGCTTGGTCCTTGGTCAGGCCGACAAGCAGGGGAACCTCAACCTTCTCGGAGGGCTTGGGACCCTTGGAGATTACCAGGTTCACCTTGGTGCCCTTGGCCTTCTTGGTGTTGCCGTTGGGCGTCTGCTCGGCGACCTTGCCCTCGTCGACATCGTCGTTGTAGCTTTGGTCGATGGTGCCGACCTCGAGGCCGGCTTCCTTGATCAGCTCGACGGCAGTCTGCTGGTCCTTGCCCAGCACATCGGGCACGGTGACCTGCTCGCCGCCAAAGAGTCCTGTGGCAAAGGCCACCACGATGCCGATGACGGCAACGGCTGCCACCACGGCGGCGATGATCTTGTTCTTGTTGGATTTGGGCTTTTCGACCTCGTAGGAGCCGGTGGAGCCCGAAACCGAGCTACGGGCGGTATTCTGGCCGCTCACGCCCGAAACGGGACGCACCATGGCGCGCGTCTGATCGGAAAGCTCGCGAGTCTTGGTGGCGCCCAGCTCACCGGGGGCACCGATGATGCGCGTGGGCTCCGAGACGTTGACGGCACGGCCCGACAGGTAGCTGTTGAGCACCTGACGCAGCTCGTCGGCGGTCTGGAAGCGGTTTGCCGGGTCTTTCTCCATGCACTTGAGGATGATGCGCTCAAGGTCGGCGTCGACACCGGAGTTGATCTGGCTCGGCGGAATAGGCAGCTCGTTGACCTGCTTGAGTGCGACCGAGATGGCGTCGTCACCGTCAAAGGGAACGCGGCCGGTGGCGCACTCGTACATCACGACGCCCAGCGAGTAGATATCCGAGGTGGGGCCGAGGTCCTGACCGCGGGTCTGCTCGGGGCTGACGTAGTGGGCGGTTCCCAGCACGTTGTTGTCTTGTGTGAGGTGGCTGTTCTTGGCACGCGCGATGCCAAAGTCCATCACCTTGATGTTGCCGTCGGGCAGCACCATGATGTTCTGCGGCTTAATGTCGCGGTGGATGATCTCGTGCTTGTGGGCGACCGAAAGCGCAGAGCTGATCTGCGAGCCGATCTGGGCGACCTTCTTGGGGTCGAGGGCGCCGTGGCTCTTGATGCCGCTCTTAAGGTCGGTGCCGCGCAGGTACTCCATGACGATGTAATAGGTGTCGCCGTCCTTGCCCCAATCGTAGACGCCCACGATATAGGGGGAGGAGAGACCGGCTGCTGCCTGGGCCTCCTGCTTAAAGCGTGCGGCGAAGGTTGCGTCGCCAGCATACTGCGGCAGCATGATCTTGACAGCAACCGTGCGGTCGAGGACCTGGTCCTGTGCACGGTAGACGGTCGCCATGCCGCCTGTCCCCACCTTATCCTTGAGGAGGTATCTTCCCCCGAGGACCCTCTGTTCCATTCCTGCTCCTAACATAACTATTCGCTCAACAATGTGTGTAGTACCTATGATGTGGCCGCTGGGGCCGTGTGGCGCGTTGCCGCTAACTCTTCGGCCGCGGCGCGCCTCGGGTGTCCGATTCGATCATGGGCATCACGCTCCCTGTGCGGCAAGCGCCGCGGTCAGGACGATGCCGGCGATCTTGGCGGCCTTGACGTCATGCTTGTCGAAATCCTCCAAGGCCACCGAGATGGCGACCGTGGGTGAATCGTAAGGTGCAAAGCCAACGAACATCGAGTTGACGTTGGTGCCGCCGGTCTCGGCCGAGCCGGTCTTGCCGGCGACCTTGACGCCGGGGATCTGGGCATCGGTGCCGGTGCCGGACTGGACGACGGCAAGCATGGCCTGCTTGACCTGGTCGGCCGTGGCGGAGCTGACGGCCTGCCCCAGCGAGCGGGACTGCGTGGTCTTGACCACGGTTCCGTCCGGGGCGAGTACCTGGGCTACAAAGTACGGGTCCATGACCACGCCACTGTTAGCGATGGCGGCGGCAATCACGGCGTTTTGCATGACGGTGGTCTGCGGGCCGGGCGTGTGGTCCATGCCGACAGGCTGGCCGGCGCCGGCCCAGGCAGTCTCCCATTCGGTCATGAGCGACGGGTCGGCCATGATGGAGGCCGCGGAGGTCAGGTCCTGGCCGAGCTTTTGGCCGTAGCCAAAGGCGTTGGCAAACTGCACGAGCGTGTTTGCGCCAACTTCGTTTGCCACCTGGCCAAAGACGACGTTGGAGGACACGGCAAAGGCCTGCTGCAGGCTGATGGTGCCGTAGCTCTCGTTGGCATAGTTGGTGACCGGTGCGTTGCCGATGTCCATGGAGCCGGGCGCCTGGTAGGTGCTGGTAAGGCTGGCGGTACCGGTCTCGAGTGCCGCGGAAAGCGTAACGACCTTAAACGTTGAGCCCGGCGTGTACAGCGCGTCCATGGCGCGATTGTACATGGAGCCGTCCTCGCCGCCGCCCGTCTGCAGCAGGGCATCGATGTTGGTGTTGTCGTAGGTGGGCGAGCTGGCACATGCGAGCACCGCGCCGGTACGCGGGTCGATGACCACTACAGCGCCCTTAAAGCCCTTGAGTGCCTGCTCGGCCGCCGTCTGGATGCGCGAGTCGATGGTGAGCTTGGCGGTGTTGCCCGGCTGGGTCTGGCCCGCGAGCGACGCGATGGCGTTGTTCCAGCTGGAGTAGTCCTTAGAACCGGTGAGCGTGTCGTTCATGACGCTCTCGATGGCGGTGGTGCCATACTGCTGGCTCACGTAGCCAACCACGTGCGCTGCCAGGTTACCGTTGGGGTAGGAGCGTACGTAGGTGCCGTCCTCCTGTTGCAGCGACTCGGCCAGCGTCACGCCGTCGGACGTGATGATGGAACCGCGCTGGATGTACTTGGAGCGGGCGATGGTGTGGTTGTTGGTCGGCATGTCCTGATAGTCCTTGGCCTTAATGACCTGGACATAGGTGAGGTTGCCGATAAGGATGGCGAACAGCGCCGTAAAGGCGAGCACCGCACGGGTTAGACGGTTGGCGAGCGCCACGCGGCCGAGTACACCGGATTCAGGCGTGTCGAGCAGGCGACGGCGCATGCGCGAGCCGACGGAATGGCTACCGCTGCCGTAGGAAGACGAGGTGGCAAAGCGTGTGCCCGTCGGGGCAGCGGCCGATGCGACCTGATCATCGGTGATGGCGGCCATGGTGCCGGTGCCGGTAAGCTCTGCCTCGCGTCCGGTCGCCTCGTCACCGGCGCGTAGCAGGAGCGCGACGATGATAAAGCTTGCCAGCAGCGAGGAGCCGCCCTGGCTCATAAAGGGCAGAGTGACGCCGGTCAGCGGGATCAGGCGGGTGACGCCGCCCACGATCAAAAAGGCCTGGAAGCTGATGGCTGCCGTAAGACCGGTGGCGCTAAAGGCGGCGAGGTCGGATTTAGCGCGGGCAGCTGTGGTGAGGCCACGCACGGCAAAGAGCATAAACAGGATGAGCACGGCGCCGCCGCCCAAAAGACCCATCTCCTCGCCGATGGCCGAGAAGATAAAGTCGGACTCGACGACGGGGATGTTGTTGGCCATCCCGTTGCCGATGCCAACGCCGACCAGACCGCCGTCGGCAAGCGAGAAGAGCGACTGGACGATCTGGTAGCCCTGGCCCTGGGCGTCCTTAAACGGATCGACCCAAACCTGGAAACGCACCTGAACGTGCGACAGGAACTTGTAGGCGCCCACGGCTCCAACGGCTAAGAGCGCAAGGCCGATAACGACATACGAAAAGCGCCCCGTGGCAACGTAGAGCATCAGCAAGAAGATGGTATAGAACAGTACGGCAGAGCCCAAATCGCGTTCGAAGACGACGACGAGCAGGCACACGCCCCATACGGCAAACAGCGGCAGCAGCAGTCGCAGGCGAGGGATTTTAAAGCCCAGGATTTTGCGGTTGGAGATGGAGAGCAGCTCGCGGTTCTCGGCCAGGTAGCCGGCCAGGAACAGGACGATAAAGACTTTGGCGAACTCGCCGGGCTGGATGGTAAAGCCCGCGATGCGAATCCACAGCTTGGAGCCCGAGATCGTGGTGCCGATAAAGATAGGCAGCATCAGCAGAATGATGCCGATGATGCCAAAGGTGTACTTGTAGCGCATGACCACGTCGAGGTTTTTGACTAGTGCAAGCGTTCCCACCATGAGCGCCACCGAGACAAACAGGATGATGAGCTGTGAGATGGCGAGAGCGGGGGCGAGACGCGTCACGAACGTGATGCCGATGCCCGAAAGTATAAATACGATAGGCAGGATGGCGGGGTCGGCACCGGGCGCCAAGATGCGCACGGCAATGTGGGCCGCGGCAAAGGCGGCAAAGAGGCCGATCGGTACGGCGAGCGTCTCAAAGGAGATGGCAGCGCCCGCGGTGAGGACGTACATCGCATACAGCAGGATGACGGGGAACGCCGAGGCGATGAGCAAGAGCAGCTCGGTGTTGCGGCGACTCATAAGCGGCACTCCCTTTCTAATTCTTATCGGAGGCTTCGGCCTCGGCGGACTGTTCGGCGGTTTTCTCGGAATCTGATTCGGAGGTCGATCCCTGATTGGTGTTGTCGCGAATCGTTTGCGCGTCGATCACCTGGCGGGTCTGCTCCTCGTCGATCTGGTGGCGGTACTTGGATATCGTGTCCTGCGCATCGTCGACACTTGTTTGCGGAATGCCCGCCTTGAGGCGGTTTTGCGTGTCTTCGGGCAGGTCGGACAGCTTGATGCTGGTTTCGCTTTCGAGCCAGTGGAGCTTGAGTCCGAGTGGCTTGCCGGGCAGGCCGCGCCAGACGGCGACATTGCCCTGGTAGGTACCCAGGTAGTACGAGCCGGTGACACCCGTGTAGGCCCAGATGCCAGCTGCCAGCACAAAGACGAGGGCCAGGATGGCGGCGATAGTAACGTTGCGGCGACGCACGCGTTGCGCCTCGCGCATGACGCCATCGTCAACCAGGTCAACGACTACTACGGTCACGTTGTCGTGGCCGCCGGCGGCAAGCGCCGCGTCCACTAGGTTGTCGACGCAGATTTGCGCGGTTGAGGACTGCGTGGCGATGTTCTCGATATCGCTATCGGGAATCATGCTCGAAAGGCCGTCGGAGCACAGGATCAGGCGGTCGCCTTCCTCGATATGCAGAGTGAAGTGGTCGGCATACATGGCGGGGTCCGAGCCCAGTGCGCGGGTGATGACCGAACGGTTGGGGTGGACGCGAGCCTCGTCTGCCGTGATCTCACCGGCGTCCACGAGCTCCTCCACATAGGAGTGGTCGCGGGTCACGCGGATGAGCGTGCCCTCGTGGAGCAGGTAGGCGCGCGAGTCGCCCACGTGGGCGATGGCGAGCGTGTCGTTTTCGATATAGGCGCAAGTGGCTGTGCAGCCCATGCCAGGCTTGCCCAGGCCGTTCAGGGCCGCCTCGATTACGGCGGCGTTGGCTGCCTCGACGGCTGCGGCCAGGCGTGCTGCGTCGGCGGACTGTGGGGCCGTCTTGGCAATAGTCTCGACGGCGATAGAAGAGGCTACCTCGCCCGCGGCGTGGCCGCCCATGCCGTCGCATACGCAAAAGAGCGGCGACTGCACCAGGTAGGAATCCTCATTGTGCGGGCGCACGCAGCCAACGTCGGAGCGGGCGCCCCACATGAGTTGCGTGGTGGTGCCGGCATCATAGGTCGAGTCGGTCTCGATGCGCTCCTCGGTCAGGGGCTCAAAGCTCATGGTCGAGCCGGGGTCTTTGAGTTTGGCCTCAACGGCGGCAACGTCGATCTCGGCTGTGTCACCGGGAGAGACGGTGTCGGTCTCGGCGTTTGATTCGGAATCACCGGTGTCCGGGGAGTCGGGCTCCTCGGACACGCGGGCGGTCGACTCGTCGTCTTGCGGGCTGACGTCTATAGGCTCGGGCGCCGGCGTAGACGCGGGCGCAACCTCGGATGCCGAGGCTATGGGAAACGCCGGCGCGGCGGGCTCGGGTGCCGCAAACACCGCAGCGCTCTCGTTGATTGCCGCGGCGACGGGCTCTGCAAAGTGAGCCGGTGCCGGGGTTGCTTCGGGCGCTGTGGGCTGTTCCGCAGCATGTGCGCCGATGGGCGCCGCTACGTCATCCTCTTCGTCCTCGTTATCGGCGAGATCCGAAATATCATGCGTTACATGCGAAAGAGGCAGGGAGAACACGGTGTCCTCGGGTTCCACGGGTGCGGAGCCCGCCGGAGCGGCGTGGGCCGGTGCAGCTGCGGCGGCAGCCGGTGCCTCGGTCATGGTTGCGGACTTGTTCTCCTCGTCGATCATCGACGGTTCACCTTCATGACCACGTCGCCAATCTGGACTTCGTCGCCCTCACGCAGCGTCGCGGGCTCCACGAGCTGGCGGCCGTTGACGAGCGTGCCGTTAAGTGAGTTGAGGTCCTCGATGATGAGCGCCGGGCCCTGCAGCGAAAAGCGCGCGTGCGAGGCCGAAACGAACGGTTCGTTGATGCAGATGTCCGAAGATGGCGAGCGACCGACGATGACGGGGCCGAGCATGTCTACGTGAATGCCGCGGATACCGCGCGGACCCTTGTCCACATCGATCGTCCAGATAGCCGAGTCGCGGCGCTGTCCACGCACAAGTCCCACGCCGGTCTTCATGACGGCGAACAAGAAGATATAGAGCAGGGCGACCAGGACGATGCGGCCTGCAAAAAGGACGATATCGATGTTCATAAGCGACTATCCCCTAAATTCAAAGGTGTTCAGGCCAAACGTCAGCAGATCGCCGTTGCGCAGCGGGCAGCGCGTAATGCGGCGGTTGTTGACGAGCGTGCCGTTGGTGGAATTGAGGTCCTCGATCGACCAATCCGAGCCCGTAAAGGTGAGCTGGGCGTGGCGGCGCGACACGTTGGGGTCGCGCAGGGCAATGTCGGAAACTGAGCGCTCGCGACCGATGGTCACCTGTGCGGAGGTGATGCTATGGCTCTCGCCGCTCACGACGTCGACGAGCTGGGCGAGCGGGCGCTGCGGGGCGCGAGTGCTCGCCATGTTGGAGGCGATGCCGGCTGCGGCGCCTAGGCCCACGGCGGCACCGGTCGCGGCGGCTCCGCCCATGCCGGCAAGCGCGTCGCGCGAGACGGTCTGAGGCACCGGGATGGGTGCGGCGGCGGGGTCGGGGACGCTAGGCGCGAAGGGGTCTGCCACGGCAAGCGGGTCGGGAGCGGCGGCGCGAGGCGTCGGCTGCTGCTGGGGCATGGCGGCGGGGCGCTGCTGCTGCGGGGCAGCAAACTGCTGCTGGCCGGCGCGCGGGGCGCTGGCGGCACGGCTTGCCGCGGAGTTGTTCTGGCCCAGGCCGTTTTGATAGGCGCGCTCTTCTTCGTACAGGCGGCCGAGCGTGGGGGCATCGACGTTCTCGGCAAAGACCGAGAACTTGCCGGCGCGCAGCTGCGGATCGATCATAAAGCGCACGAGGGGCTCGCCGACAAAGACATAGCGGCGCTTTTCGGCCTGCGCCTTCACGAACTCGCGGACCTCGCGCGAAAGCTCGGGGTAGAACGGGGCGAGCATGGGATCGTCGTCGGCGGCGATAAGGATGGTATAGAGTGCCGGCGCCGTGTTGACGCCGTTGATCACCAGAGTCTGATCCTCCATGTCGCGAGCGGCCTGCTTGGCAAGCTTCTTAAAGGAGAACGGGGCACGGGTGGCACCGAAGATGCCGGCCACGTGGTCCTCGAAGATGTTCAGGAAGTTCACGAAAGATCACTCTCCGTATAGGTTCTTTGGTATCCGAGCAAATATAGGCATATCCCAACGATTATAGAGGATAGGATTCCCGCAACCGCCGCCTTGGCGATGACCGCGGCTGCAAGGCTGGCAATTTCCATATGGTGTGCAAGACAGGACGCCGCTGCGCAGCCGATGCCGGTGACAGCGATGGCGGCGATTGCGGCAAGGTTTGAGCCCTGATCGGCACGCTTGGCATGGGCATTGAGCAGCGCAGATGACGCTGCGGCAGTTGCCGCGGCCAGCACAAAGGCAGCCCAAAGGAGCGGGTCTCCCAGCGCTGCGGCAACGTTGCCGAGCCCCAGCACGCCTCCGGCTGAAAGCGCGACCGTGGCCAGACGGGCAAAAAGCGCGCCCATGCCCGTTGCCGCGGCGGCGCTTGCCGGGCCGAGCCAAAATGACGCGACGCCGGCGGCGACCCCAGCTGCCAGGAAGGTATTGCCGGTCAGACAGCCAAGCGCGAGTGCACAGGTGAGCGTGGCGCTCGCGGCAGTCTCGGTGCGACCCCAGGCGATCCACCAACCGGACATGGCGGCGGCAAAGATCACCGCGACGGGCAACATCGACAGGATACCCTGCGCCTGCATGGTGGCGTTGGCCATGAGCACCAAAAAGCCCACAGCCGAGATGGCCGAGCCAATCTGGGGGGCCAGGCCAGCCGCCGCTCCGATCGCGATAGCCGCAATGACCAGGCCGGGAAGCGCCGCGATCCCGGCCGTCTGCATCAGCAAAAAGCTAAAGGTGCCGCACGTTAGCGCCGAGATAGCGCGCATGGTGTAGTCGCGCGCATGGCTCCAGCGCGTGCCCGCCCAGCCGAGTGCGGGGTCGACCTCGATGGCGTCGTCCTCGTAGTGCGACGGCTCGATACCGTCGAGCTCCTGCTCGTCATCCGAAAGCTCGCCAACCATTTGTTCCAGGCTGCGACGGCCCTCGCGTACGCTGCCCAGACCGGCAAGGAGCTGGTCGCAAAATGCCTCGATGCTGCTGGGGCGGTCCTGCGGCATGGGGGAGAGCGCGCTCATGAGCGCGGCCTCGGCTCCCGGGGGGAAGTGTGGTATCAGCTCGCTGGGATAGGTGGCGCCGCCGATGATGCGGTCGAGCGAGTCGGCGGGCGTGGCCGCCATAAAGGGAGCGCTGCCGCACAGGCCCTCGTAGATCACACAGGCGAGGGCAAAGACATCGGCGCGCTCGTCGACCGTGCCGGTCTCGATATCGAGCTGCTCGGGCGGCATGTAGCCGATGGTGCCGCCGCGCGAGCCGCCAAAGCCACCGGCGGACGACAGTCGCGCCATGCCAAAGTCGGTGAGCTTTACATTGCCCGAGTGGTCAATGAGCACGTTGGCGGGCTTAATGTCCAGGTGGAGTACGCCATTACTATGGGCGAAGGTGAGCGCCTGGCCCAGGGCATCGGCAATGGCCGCGGCCTCGTCAAAGGTAAGTGAGTGGCCGTCCACGCGGTGCAAAAACTCGGCCAGCGACATGCCATCGACATATTCCATAACCAGGTAGGCATAGGCTGTGTCGTGCGTAAAGTCGATGACCTGCACGATATTGGGATGTTGAAGCATGGCGGCGGTGTGCGCCTCGCGCAGGACATCCATGATGTCGCTGGCGGGCATGCCGGCACCGTTGATAAGGGGGATGCGCTTAATGGCGACGCGGCGGCGCAGGTGCGTGTCGCGGCAGATCTCGATGGAGCCAAAACCGCCGGTCGCAAGTGTCTCGAGCGGCTGGTACCGCTTGAGCAGCTCGCGAGAGCTGGTGCCCTCCAAGGGAACGTCCGGCGAGAACCGGGCGGTATGTTGCGAGAAAAGCGGCATGGCCAACTCTCGTGCGTTTAAAGTTCGTTTGCGAGCGGCGGGCGCGGAGCCGAGCCGTTCGCGGTGGCATAGATGCTGCTAGTGTAGCACGCTCGGGTGCATGGGGAGGATAGCGGGATGCGAGGCTGCCTGCCTGGCTTGGCCTTAGCGCTTTTTCTTGTTCTTCTTCTGCTTGCGCTTGGTCTCCTGGGGCTTGTCGCCCTGTTTGGCTTCGGCAGCGGCCTTTTCTGCCTTCATCTTCTTGCGCTTGGTCTCGATGCGGAGTTTTTTGTTGATGCGGGCCTTGAGGAAGGGGCCGAACTGCTCGGCATCGCCACGGACGAAGGTGTCCTTGGGGATCGTCACGCCCTGGTCGGCGAACATGGCCACAAAGATGCGCTCGCCGTCGAGTACGTGGTCGAGCTTGTCAAACGGGAAGAACTGTGACTTACCGCTCTTGCCCCAAACCATTAGGCCGTCCTCGTTGGCGGCGACGCGGCGATAGCGGCCACCCATGGACTCGTCGGCCTCGACGGCGTCGATAAAGTCGCGGGCGAGGGTGTGGTGCAGGTTTTTGCTCCACCAGGCCAAAAAGGCGCCGAATACGATCAGGACGACGCCAAACTTGATCCAGTTGCCGCCGGCCACCAGCATGCCGATGCCGATGAGCGCGGCAATTGCCGCGGCGACATACAGCGAGCCGCGACGCCTGGGCGAGGCGACCAGGCGGGCGAAGTCGGTGACCAGGTCGTTTTCGTACTGGTACTCGTTGAGGTACAGGATGCCGTCGTCGGCTGCGGCCTGCTTCTCGAGCGCGACCTCGACCTGGTCGGCTGCTTCGGAGGGAACGAGGTTGCTCTCTGCGTCTGCCATGCTCTTTGGACTCCTATCGCGGCGGGCTCGCCGTACGGGTTATTATGGAATGCAGTATGCCGTGCGACCGCATGGCCGCCGCGGCAACAAGACTCAGTATACCCGGGGGAGCACCCATGGAATCGTTGTACCGAAAGTATCGCCCGCTCACCTTTGACTCCGTGGTGGGCCAGCAGCATATCGTCTCGACGCTCGAGCACGCCATCACCGAGGGGCGCCTGTCCCACGCCTACCTGTTCTGCGGACCGCGCGGCACGGGCAAGACCACCATGGCGCGCATTCTGGCCAAGGCGCTGCTGTGCCGCAATGCCGAGGCGGCGCGCGCCGAGGGTGCAAGCGGCTGCATGCCCGACGGTACTTGCGAGGAGTGCGAGCTCATTGCCGAGGGTAACCACCCCGATGTTTACGAGCTCGATGCCGCAAGCCGTACCGGCGTGGACAACGTGCGCGAGGAAATCATCAACTCCGTCAACTTTGCCCCGGTGCGCGGCAAGTACAAGATTTATATCATCGACGAGGTCCACATGCTCACGACGGCGGCGTTCAACGCGCTGCTCAAGACGCTTGAGGAGCCGCCGGCGCACGTGATCTTTGTGCTGTGCACCACCGACCCGCAAAAGATTCTGGAGACCATCCTCTCGCGCTGCCAGCGCTTCGATTTCCACCGCATCGGCAACGAGGATATCGAGCATCGCCTGTCCTACGTGTGCGAGCAGGAGGGCTTCGATTACGACGACGAGGCGCTCGCCATCGTGGCGCGCCATGCCAAGGGCGGCATGCGCGACGCGCTCTCCACGCTGGAGCAGCTGAGCGTCTTTGGCAACGGCGCCGTGCATGCGGACGATGCCCGCTCGCTTTTGGGCGAGGTTTCGGACCAGATTTTGGGCGAGTTTGCCCGCGCCATTGCCGATCGCGATGTTGCCGAGCTATATGGACTGATCCGTGCGCAGGTCGAGGAAGGAAACGACCTGCTGGAGCTGACGCGCGACCTGGTGGCGCATGTGCGTGACGTGTACGTTGCCTGCGTTGCCGGTGCCCGTGCCGAGCTGTTTGAGGGCGGCTCCGAGCAGGCCGAGGCGCTTGCTGCCGAGGCCGCTGCCTTTGGCGAGCATCCTGCCGACCGCCTGGCTCGTGTGCTGACAGTGCTCGACGATGCCGCACTGGAGATGAGGGGCGCGAGCGACGTGCGCCTGGTGCTCGAGATTGCCTGCACGCGTCTGGCGCGTCCCGAGGCTGATTTAACGATTGAGGCATTGGCCGAGCGCGTGGCACGCCTGGAGGCCATGGTTGCCAACGCCGCCGTGCCGGCGAGCGTGGCTGCTGTTCAGGCCGCCGCGCCTGCAGCATCCGTACCCGCTGCTGCCCAACAGCCGACGCTCATTTCGGGCGCCCGCGCTGCCGCCCCGGCGGCATCCGCTGCCCCCGCTGCTACGTCCGCGCGCCAGGGCGGTATGCCTTGGGACCGTGGTGCTGCTGTTCCGGCTGCCCAGCCTGCGCCCCGTTCTGCGTCCGTGTCAGCTTCCAAGCCTGCAGCGCCTGCGCCTCAGCCCGTTGCGGCCCCCGCGTCTGCCACCGCTCCGGCACCTAAGCCCCAGTCCAACAATGCCGCCCAGGTTGCCGCCGCCGGTGCTGCCGAGACGCCCGCGGTCGAGGATGCCGGAGAGCTGCAGCGCAAATGGGCCGAGGTTGTCGAGCGTGTCAAGGCACGTCAGGCTTCCTACGCAGGGCTTTTGCTCAACGCCCGCGCCACGGCCGACGACGGCTCCAAGCTCACGGTCTCGTTCCCCGCGGGTTCGACTTTTGCCATTAAGATGCTCGGTCGCGCCGATACGCAGTCGGTGGTCCTGCCGACGGTCTGCGCGGTCTTCGGTCGTCGTACCGTCGACTATGTCCTGGATGGGGGTGGCACGCCGGCTCCTCAACATGAGGAGCATTCTCCATCTGCACGGGCTGCGGCATCTGCGGACCCGCAACCCGTGTCCTCGGCGGCCCCTGTATCCTCGAGCGCCAGCGCGTCGCAGCAGCAAGCGGCGCCGGTAGCGGCATCGACCCCGTCGGCGCCTAAGCCCGCGGCGCCCAAACCGGCTGCTCCGACACCCGCGCCCAAGCCCGTCTCGCCCGCGCCCAAGTCGTCTGACCTGGGCAAAGCCCCCTGGCTACGCTCCGACAACCCCGCCGGTGCTCCTGCCACGGGTAAGCTCCCGACCGAGCCCGCACCCCGTGCGCCCGAGCGCTCGGCTGCCCCCAAGGCTCAGCCTGTCGCGCAGTCCGCGCCGTGGGAATCCGAGCAGGTGCCCTACGATGACGCTATGGTCGGCGGCTTCGCCGGCGATGCGAGCGGGGACGATCTGCCTCCGTTCGACGTGCCGGGTGCGACGCCCGCGCCCAAGCCCGCTGCGGCGGCACCCGCGGCCCCTACAAGCGACGACGTCCCCGCGACTCCCTGGGAGTCCAACCCCGGTGCGGGCAGCCCCTTCGGCCATCAGGGTGCAGCCCCGAGCATCCCGCAGACCGAGGACGAGGCCAAAGCCCTCATCCGCAGCGTCTTCGGCCAGTCCACCATCTTCAAACCGGTGGAGTAACCGTGCGGGCGGGTATGCTGCTCAAGAAGAGATCTCTTTGCCCGGGCGCATCTGTATTTCGGACATGTGCAACGCGGTGCCGCGTATCTCGCATTCGAGCAGACAGGTACGTGACGGTCGGCCTAGGATGCTGAGGTCGATACGATACGTCGCATGGCTGTCCGTGTGCTCGACTTGCTCGGCGTTGACGGTTGCTCCGATTGTCAAGAAAGCGCCTAGTTCGGCATCGACAATCTTGGAGTCCTTTATCTTGACCTTGAACTCTTGGTAGAGGGACGGGCTGTTGTAGTAAATGGTTCGAGTTCCGTCGGTGCACTCATCGGTCGCTTCCCATTTGACGACGGGCTGGTCCGAGCTGGCTATCAGCAGTTCTGCTCCAAAGGCTATAGCATGGGTGATGACAACCAGTAATGCCCAGCCGACAAAGAGATAGAGAACCACATATGCAACGGGGTGTTTTGAGCGGATGTTTTGGAGCGCGTCGGGGGCATTCATGGGGGCACCTCCAAATTGCTGTCTGTGACAATCAAATTATACCCTGCCATCATGAGCGCCGCCTCGAGCAGCGGTTCGGCATTTTGTTATCTAGCTGGATGCAGAAAATGTCGGATTCCGGCTCTACAAGATTTAGCTTTCAATATTATGCAGATGCGAATTATTCAACTTCGCATAATCTTTGGGTGCGGTTTGCACTCCAGGACATGTATATCGACTGAGGTAGCGTGTCCGCCCCGCTTGCTTGCCCCGCGCCGTGGTACGATTTTTGAGTTTGAAAGTCCCGCCGCGCTCCGGCTGCCCTTGCAGCTCGGCGTGCGGCCGCACGTAAAGGAGCCATCATGGCCGGTATGAACATGCAGCAGATGATGAAGCAGGCCCGCAAGATGCAGGAGCAGCTTGCCGCCGCACAGGAGAATCTTAAGTCCCAGACCGTCGACGCCTCTGCCGGCGGCGGCATGGTCAAGGTGACCGTTAACGGCGAGATGGAGCTCGTCAACCTCACCATCGATCCCGATGCGCTCGATCCCGAGGACGTCGATATGCTGCAGGACATGATCATGGCTGCCGTCAACGAGGCCGTCCGCGGTGTCAACGAGCTCGCCAACAAGCAGATGGGCGCCATCACCGGCGGCCTCAACATCCCGGGCATGCCGTTCTAAGACGCGCATATATATGAGTGCCAACCATAGTCTGCAAAAACTGCTCGATGAGCTGGGCCGCCTGCCGGGCATTGGTCCCAAGTCGGCCCAGCGCATCGCCTACTACCTGCTCGAGGCCGACGCCGAGGAGGCGCGCCGCCTGGCCGAGGCCATCCTGGAGGTCAAGCAGGAGGTCCACTTTTGCAGCCGTTGCTTTAACTACGCCACGGCCGACGAGTGCTCCATCTGCCAGGATTCGATGCGTGACACGACCCGCATTTGCGTGGTGGGCGAGCCGCGCGATGTCCAGGCGATCGAGCGCACGGGCAGTTACCATGGTCTCTACCACGTATTGGGCGGCGTGATCAGTCCCATGGACAAGATCGGCCCCGAGCAGCTGCACATTCGTGAGCTGCTGGCGCGCCTGGGGCACGAGGACATCCACGAGGTCATCATCGCCACCAACCCCAATATCGAGGGCGAGACCACGGCGAGCTACCTGGCCCGCACTATCAAGCCACTGGGCGTTGAGGTATCGCGTCTGGCGAGCGGCCTGCCCGTGGGCGGCGACCTAGAGTATGCCGACGAGCTTACGCTTGGGCGCGCCATCGAGGCCCGTCGCACGATTTAGGTGGCGAGCCTGTTCCTGCCGTATGTCTTCATCGCGACGCACGGGGTAGTCATAATTCCCCGTGCGACTGTAAGTTTGTTGTGCAACAAAGATGCTTTGTATCCGCTTATCGCATGGATGCTTCCACTCGCATCCTTAATTTGCCCATTCGTTGCGCAACCTTTTGGGTTCGCTGATACACTCAAATATGGATTTGAATGAATGCGCCGCTTCTGAGCGGCGTGTTTTTCTTGGAGGAGAACGCATGCGGCCCGGTGGCACTCAGACAAAGCGCGGCGCCGCGGTGCGCATGCGACGCCGACTGGGCTTGGCGCCGCGGGCGTACGTGCTGCTGTCGTGCTCGCTGGTGCTGGTCATGGCTGGCGTTTCTGCCTATGGCATGACCGTGCCGTCCATGATGCAGGCGCATACCGCACGCGAACCGCGCGTGGGGCATGAGGTCAAAAGTGATCTGGGTACCACGACTGGATATGCTTGGGCAAGTGTGGTCGCGCATATTGTGTTTGGCACCGACGGTGCGGACGGCGCCGAGGCCCCGGACAACGAAGTTACGCTTGCCAATGGCAAAACCATCGTGCTCACCAACACCAAGATCATCGATCGGTTGTCCAACAATAGCGTGGCGGCAACGGTGAATAAAGTCGAGCAGCAGAAGGAGCAGGACGCCCAGCAGTCCGGAAAGCCCGGTAGCTCGGATACTCCTGGCTCCGGCTCGGATTCATCGAGTTCGGGCGGCGGCTCTGGGTCGGGCTCCTCTACCGGAGGGTCTGGAAACGGCGGCTCGACGGGCGGCAACACTGACAACGATGCAAACTCCGGTGGCCTTTCCGCTGCTGAGGAAGAGAGCATTCACAGTTGGCTTGTGACCAAGTACAACATGCTCGACGGCTATGTTTCCCGTGCCAATGACGTGGTCTCGACCTATAACTCTACGGGAGATCCCAGACCGTGCGACAGCCTGGTCGGGGAGATGTTTGTCATTCGAGCCGAGTTCGGTCGTCAGACATTCTCGCCCCGGTCAAAGTGGTATCAGCAGTATGCCAATTTGTGGGGCTGTTACACCAACCCATGTCAATGGGTCGGCCATTACGGCGATGATGACGTCGCGCTCGGTAACTTCAACAATAACGTGGCGGCGCTTGCCCTATGATGACCGATCTTGCATCCACCACACCACAATCGCTCGGTCGCGATCCCATGGTCGGCCTGCGCCTGGCGCGTGTCGACGGGTTTGAACCGGCCATTGCGCTCGGTCAGGACGAACTGCCTGCCTATCTGCGTCGTTTTACGATGCTGTTTGCCGACGATGCCACCATGCGCCGTGGCGGTATCGGCCGCGTGACGCGTGCCGTCAACGCCCAAGGCGAGGCCGTGGCGCTCAAGCAGCTCATCTTGCCGGCGCGCGATGAGTTCGACGACGATGCCGCTCACGAGGCGCTGGTCGCCAAGTTCAAGGCAGCGTTTCGTGAGGAATATGAATGCCACCGCGCCCTTTCGGGCCTTAAGGGCTTTCCCCGCCTCTATGGCTGGGGCGAGGTCGACGGCGTGCCTGCAATTGTCATGGAATGGGTCGAGGGCGAGACGCTTGCCCGCTTGCGTTCGCGACTTGCCGTGGACGATGCCGGACGCCTGTCGCCACTTGTGGCGGCGCGTCTGGGTCGCGACCTGTTCGATCTGCTCTGCCGTATGAGCCTGGTGGGCGAGGGCTTTGTCCATCGCGATATCTCGCCCGCTAATATTATGGTGCGCACGGCGCGTCTACCGCTTGACCGGCAGCTTGCCGAGGGCACCTTTGACCTGTGCCTGATCGACTTTGGCTCGTCGCTGGCGCTTGAGCCTGCGTCGGCCGTGGCCGGTACCGGCGGCAAGGCGTCGTTTACGGAGCGTTATGCCACGCTGCGTCGCGCGACGGTTGCCTATGCCCCGCCCGAGATGCTCACCGACGATATTCCCGACCTGCGCGCTTTGCGTATGTCGCCGGCGATTGACGTCTACGCCGCGGCAAGCACGGTTTACGAGCTCATTGCCGGCGTCGCGCCATACGAAGCCGCGCCGAGCACTTCGGGCACCTCGGGTTCGCGCAAAAAGACGCGCGACATCGCGAGCCCCTACCGTCTCAAGATGGACACGCGGCCCGATTATCCCATTGGTGCCCATGCGCCCGGTTGTGATTTGACTCAGCTGCTTCGTCGTGAGCCCGATGTGGCGCTCGCCGCGGCCGAGCAGGCCCAGCAGCTAGGGCTTGAGCCGGATTCCGAAGAGCTACGCGATGCGCTGGCGTTTGTCGATGCCCAGCTGTTCGACGTGGTGATGGCCTGTCTGTCCAGCCATCAAAAAGATCGTCCCGAGCCGGCGGCGGTCGAGGCGGCGCTCTCGGCGTTTTGTGACCACTATGCGCAAAATATCGGTCGTTCGCTCCGCGGCGAGCCGCTCACGCCGTGCCCCATGGATGCGTCTGGCCGCGCGGTTCGTCGCGCGGCGATGATCGGTGCGGCGGTCGTCTGTGGCGTGGTTTGGGCTGTGGTCGTGGTTTCGGCCGCGCTGCTGGCGTCGGGCGCTCGCGTGACGGCGACTTTGGGATCGCTCGTGTGGTCTGGGTCGCTACCGGGTATTATTGCCGCACTGGCGTTGGCGCTGCCAGGCATAGCCGGCGTTGCCGCGGGGGCACTTGCGCGCGATCGGCGCTCGGGCTTCCTGCAGGGCGTGCTTGCGCTTTCTGCCTGCGAGGTTCCGGTGCTGGTTGTGGCTGCATGTAGCGTATTTTCCCAACGCGCCGTGATGGGCGGCCTTGTTGCCGCTCTGGTTGCGACCTATACGCTTACGTGGTTTTTGCTTGCGATGGGCTTTGCCTTTGAACTTCCCGTTTCGGCACCACGACGCACAAAAGCCCAGATGGCGACTCCGCTTGCCGGTGGAGCCGCAGCTGCCCGTACTTTTGGCGGACCTGTCGAAGTATCGTCCGATTCTATTTCTACGACCAAGGAGGCCTAGGTCATGGCATCTCAAGTTGAGCTCACCCCATGCGGGGCCATGTTTGACATCTTTAAACGCGCGGCGCATCTGAGCCATATCGAGCTGTGCGGCTTGGTGCTTTCGTCCCGTCCGCTCGCCGACGGCCGCAGCCCGCAGAGCCGAGCCGCCGATCGCTCTTGGGTTTCCCGCTTTATCGTTCGCGCGCCGGTCGGCACGCTTCAGCAGCGCTACTTTGCCGAATACGGTACCTCGGCTGCGCGTATTATGTCGCAACTGGCCCTGCGCCAGCGAAATCCCATGGACTCCACGGCTGTGATCAATATGGTGTGCGGTCCTGCAGGTGAACCGATGGTACGCGCGCTCGAAGAGTGCCACCAGGACACGAATCTCTATCGCAACGCGCTCGATCGCCTGTCCCAGGCGGCGGAACTCATGCCCGCCGAGCGCGCCGAGGCCGTGCTGGTGCTGTTTGTCGCCGTCGGTTGTTCGGCGGATGTGCGGTCCTCGGTGAACTATGCCATCGACTACGCGCACGCGACCTGTGGCGGAGGCACCTCCACGCCGCGTTCGCTTGGCATGTCGATGACCGCGGGCGAACGCGAACCCGCCCCGGCGCACCCCTTGGGCTTGCTGCGCGTGCAAAACAGTTTTGTCGTGAGCGCCCCGCGCTGGATTCAGCCGAGTGAGCAGGGTGTTGAGATTGGCGCGCTGGCCACTGGTGAGGGCGATATTACCGACGTCGGCGACGATGTCTCGGCCCGCCATGCCCATATCTGGTGCGATGCTCAAAATATCTGGCACGTCGAGGACTTGTCGTCCACCAACGGAACCGTGGTGGTAAACGGGGCCACGCGCGTCTGCATTCAGGTCGAGCCCGGCCGTTCCGCCCGGCTCAATCCCGGCGACGAGCTCAAGCTCGGCGAATCCACTACCTACGCCATTCTCTTCGGTGCCCTCTAGCCGGCAGTTAGGGGCGTTCCTTTTAATATGAGCAGGACATTGTCAAGAGGCAAAATCGGGCCTGGCCCCAACGATATGGGGTCAGGCCCTCTCCCTAT
>ENA-OWXD01000061-OWXD01000061.1-human-gut-metagenome-genome-assembly--contig:-NODE-61-length-38967-cov-16.0479_pt1 | contig 38967 bp, 35 predicted proteins | sample MGYA00249244_ERZ652055 | MGnify/ENA primary metagenome ERZ652055 (study PRJEB26925, sample SAMN05827059) | human gut metagenome | biome: ENVO:2100002; feature: ENVO:00000062; material: ENVO:00002003...
GCCGGGGAATTCTGCCGCTGCCTGCACCAGTTCCTGCAACCGTGCCAGCACCGAGGGGCGTTTGTCCTTGTTCAGCAGGGATGCCGAATATTCCTTGAACGCCGAGTGAAAGGCTTCTGCATCCGGGGCTTTGAAAAAGACCAGATACCGGGGCGGCACTTCAGAGCTGTCCTTGCGGATAGCGTAGTCGATGCCGTACTTTTGGGCATAGCGTTCCAGCCCACGGATGCCGGTCTTGCTGATCTCCACGCTGGACACGCCCCGGTTCTGCCGCAGAAGGGTGCGGATGCTCTGCTTACCTTGGGATGCTTTGGACTGGTACAGCCGAAACGCCGCCTTTACCGCCCGGAGGACAGTCCGGGCGGACAGCTTTGTGGTGGAGATCATAATGTTGAAGGATTTCTGTTCGATTTCTTCCTGCACTGCCATCACCTCCCATGCAGCAGGATGCTTTTAGCGGTCATACTCTGCCGGAGGCTTGGTGCGGGGCTTTTCTGTGGGCGGTTCATCCGGCACCGGCAACACCAGCAGACGGTTGCCCAGCTTCAGAAAGGCTTCCGGCTGATGAAAAAGCTGCTCATACTTCTGCGCCATCTCCGGGGGCAGGGATGCAAAATCCTCCTCGCCCAGACCCACTACCAGAAAGTCTCCGGCAACGGCATCATACATTTCTCCGTTTTCATCCCGCAGGGCACGGTTCAGGGGCAGTCCCATGAGCTTACCATCGTCATTGCAGATGATGGCCACCGGGTCTGCAAAGGGGTAAACAGCAGCAATCGTGCCGCCCACCGCCTGCTGCAAAGCCTTCAGGTCGTTATCAATCTCGACCTGCTGCGGATGCTGTCCCGGCGCAATTTTCAGCACCGACAAGGTGTTTTCAGCCATGCGAATCCTCCTTTCCGTTCACTCCGATCTCGCCGCTTCGTGCCGCCTGCATCAAAGCCGCCACGAAGAAACCGAAAAAGGCACCAGCCTCAAAAAATGCGACACCGATAAAAAAGTTCAGCATGGCACACCTCACTCCATGCAGATGCAGGGCAGCTTCTGGTCGTCTGCCATCAGGGTGATGCTGTGGCTTGCCAGATACTTCTGGAACAGGTAGACCTCATCAATGGTCAGCGAGATGACCTCGCCGTCCATGTTGGTGCGGGCCAGAATCACCGGGCCGGTCAGGTAGTGCTTGCCGCCCATCTTCAGCACTTGCGCCGGATTGTAGCAGAGCAGCAGTGAGGTATCAGGGAGGTTCAGGCAGGCATCGTCCTCCTCAAAGCAGGGCAGGATGCCGGGAGCCTCGTCCAGCGTGATGACGGTCAGCTCCATATCCGGGGCAATGGCTGCGAGGTAGACCTCACCGCCCCGGTTTGCCGCCAGTGCAGCGCAGATACGCACATCAATGGTGATCTCCTCGGAGCAGATGGTACAGGTAGCGTTGTTTTTCATAGGCGTTTTCTCCTTTTGTTTGCAAAAGAAAAAGACCCCATCGGGTCTTTCGTTACGGTATAAGTCAGCGTTCATTCTGCCGCTGCTGTTTGCGCTGCCACTGTTCCAGCAGCTTGATGATGGTGTCCTCCATCTGTTTCGGGGTGTAGCTGCGGGGAAAGTATTTCCGCAGGGTGTCGTTTTTGATGACTACTTTGTCCAGCTCGTCCTTTTTCTCTTCGCCCATGACTGCAAAGGCAACATCATACGAAAAGTGCCCTTTCTGTGCCAGCTTTTTGAGCCGTTGTGCTTGGGATAAAGACGGTGCATTTTGGGTGTCGTTCATCGCTTCTAAAAAATCCCGCTGTTGGCTTTCGTCCAGATAGGACAACTCCACAGCGGGATTGAAGGCAATTTTCTTTTCGTCCACCATGTCCAGTAGTTCCGGGATAAGGTTGGTCAGGCGGATAAAACGCTGGACTTGGTTGCGACTTTCACCTAAATCCTGCGCCACTTTTTCATCCGCTCGCAACTTCGTCCCAATTTGGGACGAAGTTAAATCCGACCTAGCACCTTGATTTTTTATTGCGTCCAGCTTCATTTTGTAGGCAAAGGCCCGTTCACTGGGCAGGATGTGTTCACGCTGCAAATTGGAATCCACCATCAATATCACAGCAGCATCATCCGACATCTGCCGCACAATGACCGGCAGGGTATCCAGCCCGGCAAGTTTAGCCGCATACTGACGGCGATGCCCGGAGATGATCTCGTAGCTACCTTCCGGGCGCGGACGGACAATCAGCGGAGACAGCACGCCGTACTGCTCCACGCTTTCCACCGTGCGCTGCATGGATTCATCGTCCAAGACCTTAAAGGGATGGTTTTTGAAGGGGAACAGCTCCCCAATGGGAATCTGCTGCACCTGCTCTCTCTGCTGTTCCTGCCGAGATTCTTCGGTGGAGAAAATGTCATCTGCCCCTTTCAGCGACACGTTTAAGCTGTTTTTCGGCATTCGCAATCACCTCCCCAGTCAGAGATTTATAGGCTTCTGCCACCTTGCCTTTGGGGTCGTGCTGGAAAATGCTCTTACCCACAGCACTGATCTCCGCAGCGCGGACAGACCGGGGAATGGTCTGGTCGAACACTTTGATCTTGCTGCCGTAAGCACTCCGAATCAAATTGTCGATCTGCTGCCCGTAGTTGGTGCGGCTGTCGGTCATAGTCAGCAGGATGCCCTCAATTTTCAGTTTGGGGTTGATCTGCCGTCGGACCTTCTGCACGGTCTGCAAAAGCTGTTCCAGACCTTTTGCGGACAGATACTGCGCCTGTACAGGGATCAGCGTAGTATCCGCTGCGGCTAATGCGTTGACGGTCAGCATTCCAAGGGAGGGGGTGCAATCCAGCAGAATGAAATCGTACTCGTGCTTCGCACCTTCCAACACCTGTTTCAGCATCTTTTCCCGGTTCATGCAGTTGACAAGGAAAACTTCCAGCCCTGCCAGTTCGATGTTTGCCGGAATCAGGTCAACGCCCTCCGCATTGTGCAGAACGCCCTCGCCGGGCTGTATGGGCTGGTCGTTCATGGCTTTTACCATCAAGGTGGAAAGGGTTGTGGGCAGTTCATCGGGCTGCTGCCAGCCCATGCTGATGGTCAAACTGCCCTGCGGGTCAGCGTCCACCAACAGGACTTTCTTGCCCTCCATCGCCAGCCCAATGCCTAGATTTTCACAGGTGGTGCTTTTCCCCACACCACCTTTTTGATTGGTGACTGCGATAATCGTAGCTTTCTTTGCGATAACATCACCCCGCTTTCGGTGAACCACGCGCAAAGTCGTGGTTCGTTTTGTTCTGATAGTAGAGGTTCATGGTGGTGGGCGCATTGTAGAGCATCGCCAGCAGATACTGCTTCATGTTCCGCACCGGGGCGGTGTTTTCTGCCAGAGAATCCAGCACAAAACGGATGTGGTCGGCGTTCAGCTTTTTCAGCCGACTGCGTACCACCTCGGTGGGCTTGTCATCTCCGGCGATCCGCAACATCTTGCGTTTGGTAGAACAGGTGTCCACAAGCAAATCCACAATCTGATAGATGGTGTCCTCATCATCCGGGCAGAGCCGAAGCAGGAGGTCTACCTCCAATGCCTGATAAAAATAATCCTCAAGCTGCTTCCGGATGCCCCCGGAATAGATAGGGTCAGGATCGTTCCACTCTGTTTTATTCTTATCAGTCTTATTTGCTTGCGGTTTTGGCTGCACCAGAATTGCGCTTTCGGCAGCACCAGAATTGCTGTTTGTGCAATTCTGTACTTGCGCTTTTGGCAAGCCGGAGGAAAAGTCCTTGACGTAGATTAAGCTGGGTCTGCCCAGACCACGGCGTTTGCGCTCGATGAGGTCGGTGTCCTCCAGTTCCCGGAACAGCTTGACCGCTTTGTGTTCGGCGCAGCAGAGGGATTCCTGCATTTCCCGGACGGTGTAAATGATATACACTCGCCCCTGCTCGTCCAGCCAGCCGTTCTTTGCAGACAGGCTCATGCGGTCCAGCAGAATGCCGTACAGTGTCCGGGCATCGGTGGAGAGCTGCCGGAAGCGGTGGTCTTGGAACAGTGCCTTGGGGATGCGGAAATAGGAGAACAATTCGCCCGACTGACCATAGAAGTAGTCCAGCGTCATTTGGTGTGACCTCGGATTTTCAACTGTATGGGTGTGTTCATGTGGAAAAACACCTCCTTTTTGTGATATGGAAAATTTTTTGAAGTTCCATTTTTGAGAAAAAATGGATGGGAAAATGGATGAAAAAATGCGTTGTAGTTTGTCCCAAAAACTGCAAAATCAAAAATGTGTTATTTTTTAAAAATATTACAAAAAGGACAAAAAACCGAATACTTGAAAAAATAAATAACGTAAATATGCAGTTTCTTGTACTCTCCGTTTATAAAGTGCAGAACAGGCTGCTATCAAGAACCCCCGCAAGTAATTGCGTGAGCGCTTGAAAAAGCACAAATAAAGCAAACGAACCGCCCCGGTTTCCACAGCAGGAAGCCGGGGCGGTTTTTGCATTGCGGCATCCACCCGTGCGGGCGTTTATTTGCAAACTGTTCAAAATTACCACAAAGAATTGCCACGATTATCTGGCATAATAAGGGTGCACTCAGGGAGAACGGAACGGACATCCCCCATAACCTCCGAAAGGTTCTCCCCGCAAATGCCCATGCAGGCACATTTCCCTGCGGGTGCAGCCGCAGCAGCGGTGCACAGCAGGCCCATAAAAACTGTCTCCCGTTTCTATGCGAGGCAATAGCCAGAACGGCGGACAGACTACCAAATCCCTCCTGATCAAGCCGCAATGTTCAGGGGTTCCTAATACAGCAGGCAGTGTCGCTTTCCTCCTCCTTTCCACGACACTGCCTGCTTTTTGTTTGTATATTTATATCGACAAAACGAAAATACCGGAGCATCTGCAGATGCTCCGGTATTTTATATTGCTTGGTCGTTTTGATCTGTTACTGCCCGGCGGGGAACTCCTTCTCCCGCTCTTCCTTCAAAATGGCGGTGGCGCGCTGCATGGTGGCAGCGGCGCGGCGCAGTTCTTCATCCCCAAGCTCGGCGCGCATCCGGCGGTAGCAGCGCTGCAAAAGCGCCTGCTCCTCTGCCATCAGCTCCACCGCCTTGCTGGAAAGCTCCACATAGGTGCGCCCGGCCTCGCGGTCGGTCTTCCATGCCACAAAGCCGCTGTCCTGCAGCTTCTCGATGCCCTTGGAAAGCTCGGTCATCCGCACTCCCATGGCGGCGGCAAGGTCGGCAAGATAGAGTTTTTCGCCGGGGCGTGTCTCCTGCTCTACCTTGATATAATACAGGATGAGATAATCTGCCCGCTGGATGGTGCTGAACACCTTATCCACGTTGAGCTCGTGGAGGAAGAACCATTCCCCCTGATGCTGCTGCATTTCTTCCATGCCGATGCCCTCCCTTTATGCCCGCTGGCTGCGCGGGATATAATCGTGGGTGCCGCCAAGGCTCTTGTAGGCCGGGCGGATGATCTTGTTGGCGCTGAGCAGCTCCTCGATGCGGTGGGCGCTCCAGCCCATGACGCGCGCCACGGCAAACAGCGGAGTGTACAGCTCCATGGGAATGCCCAGCATCTCGTACACAAAACCGCTATAAAAGTCCACGTTGGGGCTGACGCCCTTGAAGATCTTGCGCTCCTGCGCGATAAGCTGCGGTGCCATGCGCTCGATGCGGGTGTAGAGGGAAAGATCCTTGTCCCGGCCCTTTTCGTGGGCAAGCTGCTCCACATAGCCCTTGAACACCACCTCGCGCGGGTCGCTGAGGGAGTAGACGGCGTGACCCATGCCGTAGATCAGCCCCTTGCGGTCAAAGGCTTCGCCATGGAGCAGCTTTTTCAGGTAGGCTTCCAGCTCCTCGTCGTCCTCGATGTCGTGGAGGTTGTCCCGGATGTTCTGCATCATATGCATGACCATCAGGTTGGCACCACCGTGGCGCGGGCCCTTGAGGGAGCACAGCGCTGCCGCCATGGCCGAGTAGGTGTCGGTGCCGGAGGAGGTGACCACACGGGTGGTAAAGGTGGAGTTGTTGCCGCCGCCGTGCTCGGCGTGCAGCAGCAGCGCCACGTCCAGCACGCGGGCTTCCAGCGGGGTGTACTGCATATCCGGGCGCAGCATCCGCAAAAAGTTCTCTGCAGTGGAAAGGCTGGGGTCCGGGCGGTGGATATACATACTGGCGTCTTTTTCGTAGTGGTTATAGGCGTGGTAGCTGTACACCGCCAGCATGGGGAAGATGCCCGCCAGCTGGATGCTCTGGCGCAGCACATTGGCGGTGTCCAGGTCCGCCGCCTTGGGGTCGTAGGACGCCAGCGTCAGCACGCTGCGCGCCATGCTGTTCATGATATCGTGGCTGGGTGCCTTCATAATGACATCGCGGGTAAAGTTGGTGGGCATGGTGCGGCACTCGCCCAGCACCGCGCAGAACTGTTCCAGCTGCTCTGGGGTGGGCAGCTGGCCAAACAGCAGCAGATAGCCTGCCTCCTCAAAGGCAAAGCGGCTGCCGCGGCTGCCGTTGATCAGGTCTTTTACGTCATAGCCGCGGTACAGCAGCTGACCGTCTGCCGGGTGCTTGACCCCATCCACATACTGGAACGCCCGGATATCCGAGATGTTGGTCAGACCTGCCAGCACGCCCTTGCCGGTCTCATCGCGCAAGCCCGCCTTGACCCCGAACTCCCGGTAGAGGTCCTTGGGGATGCGGTCGTGCTCTGCACAAAGGGGCTGCTGCTGGTCGAAGTAGCTTAATACATTCTGCAAATGATCCATGTGTCTGGCTGCTCCTTTCCTGTTCGTTCGTATCAGTTTCTCATTTTATAATAACTTTTATATTACAGAACGGATATTTCAGTGTCAACCAACCATTTGTAAACAAAAATAAAACAATTCAGCCGTAGGGGTCGTACAGGTCGTACTCCTCGGTCTCCTGATGCTTTTCTTCCAGCACCCGGATGGCCTGTTCCAAGGCGCTCTGAGAGCAGCCGCTCTCGCTTACCAGCGCATGGACGGCGGCGGCAAGGTCGCCGTCAAAAAGGATGTCCAGCCGCTGCCGCATACAGTACACGCCGTACGCCCGCCGGGTGACCAGCGGCACATACACGTTGCAGTTGCCCTGTTTTGCCGACCTGACCCAGCCTTTTTCCTCCAACCGGTAGAGAAAATTCAGCACCGTGGCTGCTGCCCAGCCGGTGGCCTTGAGCTTCTGGCTGATGTCCCGCCGCGCCGCCGCGCCCGGGCACGCCCACACTGCCAACATCACCTGTTCTTCCGCCGCCGAAAGCGGCCGCAGGGTATCCGGTAAGCCGTACATCTGTTGTACCTCCGTAAATTTTACGAACTCCCCCAGTCACGGCTACGCCGTGACAGCCCCCTCGGAGATGGGGCCTTTGGCATAGCGGTAAAGTTTCCAGCTGAAGCGCAAAGTATCCGGTTGCGCCAGAGCCTCCCTCCCCGAGGGAGCTGGCAAAACCGTCAGGTTTTGACTGAGGGAGTTATTTCTTTTACGTTTGTCTTAGCATTCCCAGTATATCGCATTTTCGCTAAAGGCGCAAGGGTGGAAAATCCGCATGGAATCAGGGGATAGTGCATATCTTTTACAATTGTCTTATATTTTGTCCCTGCACGGCGTACATTTGTGTGCTTTGTGCCATCAGGCGGGGTGCAGGGGCAATATCTTTGTGCAAAGATGCTCTTGTTTTCGGCAGGGAAAAACCGGTATACTACGGCTACGGAAAGTAACAGACACACCGCAAAAACGGCGGTGCTGCGTGATAGGTGTATCACAGGAAAAGGAGAGGTTGATTATGGCACGAGTATATAACTTCAGCGCAGGTCCCAGTATGCTGCCCGAAAAGGTGCTGCGGCAGGCACAGGCCGAGCTGCTGGAATACGGCGACAGCGGCCAGAGCGTCATGGAGATGAGCCACCGCAGCAAGTGGTTCGACGCCATCATCAAGGACACTGAAGCCACGCTGCGCCGGGTAATGAACATCCCCGATAACTACAAGGTGGGCTTCTTTCAGGGCGGCGCTACCCAGCAGTTTGCCATGGTGCCGCTGAACTTTATGACCACCGGCAAGGCGGACTATATCGTGTCCGGCAACTTCTCGGGTCTGGCTGCCAAGGAAGCCGCCAAGTTCGGTGAAGCCAAGATCGTAGCGTCCAGCAAAGATAAAAACTTCACTTATATCCCGGATGTAAACGCCATTGACTACGACAAGGACGCCAGCTACATCCACATCTGCCAGAACAACACCATTTTCGGCACCCAGTTTGTGGAGCTGCCGCAGGTGGAGGGCGTGCCGCTGGTGGCAGATATGAGCTCCATGATCCTTTCCAAGCCCGTGGATGTCAGCAAGTACGGCTGCATCTATTTTGGCGTGCAGAAGAACGTAGCCCCCGCCGGCATGGCCATTGCCATCATCCGGGACGACCTGCTGGGTCACGCCGCAGACAACGTGCCCACCATGATGAACTACACCACCCTGCTGGCGAAGGACAGTATGTACAACACCCCGCCGTGCTGGTGCATCTACATGACCGGTCTGGTGCTGAAGTATCTGGAAAACGACATCGGCGGTCTTGCCAATATGCAGAAGATCAACGAAGCCAAGGCCAAGGTACTGTACGACTATCTGGACGGGCAGGAGTTCTTCACGAACCCTGTGGAGCACCGCTACCGCAGCACCATGAACGTCACCTTCACCAGCCCTAACCCGGACATGGACAAAAAGTTCTGCGCCGAGGCCGCCGAGGCGGGCTTTGTGAACCTGAAGGGCCACCGTCTGGTAGGCGGTATGCGCGCTTCCATCTATAACGCCATGCCTGCCGAGGGCGTGGACAAGCTGGTGGACTTCATGGAGAAGTTCCGCAAAGAGAATGCATAAAGAGGGGTTTCAGATATGTACACCATCAAAACGCTCAACGCCATCAGCCCGGTGGGGCTGGCAAAGCTGCCCAAGAACCAGTTCGATGTCTCGGTGGATGCCGATGCTCCGGACGGTATTCTGGTGCGCAGCGCCGACCTTTTGAACACTACCTTCAACGATAACCTGCTGGCTATCGCCCGCGCCGGTGCCGGTGTGAACAACATCCCGCTGGAGCGCTGCAGCGAGCAGGGCATCGTGGTGTTCAACACCCCGGGTGCCAACGCCAACGCCGTGGCAGAGCTGGTCGTCGGGATGCTCATTGCGGGCAGCCGCAACGTGGCAGCCGCCGCCCAGTGGTGTCAGGGATTGGCTGGTGACCCCGCCATGGCCAAGAGCGTGGAAAAGGGCAAAAAGCAGTTTGTGGGCAACGAGATCAAGGGCAAGACCCTTGGCGTCATCGGTCTGGGTGCCATCGGCTCCCGGGTGGCAAACTGCGCCATCGAGCTGGGCATGGAGGTCTACGGCTACGACCCCTACATCTCCATTGAAGCAGCATGGAACCTGAGCAGTCAGGTGCACCACTGCGTAAACCTGAACGATATGCTGCCCCTGTGCGACTACATCACCATCCATGTGCCCTACCTGCCCACCACCAAGGACACCATCAACGCCCAGACCCTTGCCCTGTGCAAGGACGGCGTCAAGATCCTGAACTACGCCCGCGGCGAGCTGGTGAACACCGCCGCCCTGCTGGAAGCCATGGATAGCGGCAAAGTGTCCGGCTACATGACCGACTTCCCCTCCGAAGCCATTCTCGGCCGTCCCGGCATCGTGTGCACCCCGCATCTTGGCGCTTCCACCCCGGAAGCCGAGGACAACTGCGCCGTTATGGCGGCGCAGGAGCTGAGCGACTACCTGCGCAACGGCAACATTGCCCACTCGGTCAACCTGCCGGAGGTGCACCAGCCCCGCGCCGGCGGCAAGCGCATCTGCATCATCCACAAAAACGAGCCGGGCATGATCAGCCAGATCACCGCCCTGACCACCGAAGCCGGCCTGAACATCGAAAACATGGTGAACAAGAGCAAAAAGAACATGGCCTACACCATGCTGGACGCCACCGGTGCCGTGGATGCCCGCCTGAGCGAGAAACTGAGCAGCATCCCCGCCGTGATCCGGGTACGCATCCTGTAAGAGGGAAAGCAGCGGACAGGCTGCGAATCATAGAATAAAGATCCCCCTGCAAGCTTTTAAGTGCCTGCAGGGGGATTTTTGTGCTCCTACTATTCCGCGTTACACCCCAAAGAACTCTTTGGCAATGTCGGCGCTGCGCTTGGCATCCTTGGCGTACCAGTCCGCGCCGATCTTCTCGGCGTATTCCGGGGTCAGCACGGCACCGCCCACCATGATCTTGCAGTCCAACTGCGCCGCGTGCAGGGCGGCGATGGTCTCCTCCATGCTTTTCAGGGTGGTGGTCATCAGGGCCGAAAGCCCTACCAGATGCACGTCCTTTTCCCGCACGGTATCCACCACCGTCTCCACCGGCACATCCCGGCCAAGGTCCAGCACCTCAAAGCCGTAGTTTTCCAGAATGACCCGGACGATGTTCTTGCCAATGTCGTGCACATCGCCCTTGACGGTGGCAAGGACGATGCGCCCCTTGCTGGCGCTGCCCTCGCCCTTTTGGGCAATGGCGGTCTTGATCTCCTCAAAGGCGCTCTGGGCGGCGCTGGCAGCCTGCAGCAGCTGCGGCAGGAACAGGGTGCCTTTTTCGTACTTGGCACCCACGATGTCCAAAGCGGGGATCAAGGCTTCGTCCACCACCTCCAGCGGCTGCTTTTCCGCCAGCAGGGCGCGGGTATGGGCGGCGGCGTCACCCTTCAAGCCCTTTTCCACCGCTTTCATCAGGGCAGCGTAGGGGCCGGTAAGCTCTGTTTCGGCAGCACTGGCGGCAGGCGCGGCTTTGGCAGCCTGCGCCAGCGCGGTGCTGGCGGGCACACGGTCGGCAAAGCGCTCAATGTACTTTGTGCTCTGTCTGTCCCGGTTGGTCAGCACGTTGTAGGCGTACACCGCCGCCATCATCTCCTCGCTGGAAGGGTTCATGATGGCAAGGTCCAGCCCGGCGTACATCGCCATGGTCAGGAAGGTGGTGTTCAGGTAGGTGCGGCAGGGCAGACCAAAGCTGATGTTGGACACGCCCAGCACGGTGCGCACTCCCAGCTCCTTTTTGCAGGCTTCCAGCGCCTGCACCGTGGCAAGCACATCCTCCTGCTGGGCACTGGCGGTCAGGGTAAGGCAGTCGATGTAGATATCCTCCCGGGGGATGCCCGCTGCCAGTGCCGCTTCGGTGATGCGGCGGGCAATGGCCACGCGGTCTGCGGCCTTGGGCTGGATGCCTTTTTCGTCGATGGCAAGCCCCACGATGGCGGCTCCGTACTTTTTGCACAGCGGCAGGATGGCGGCAAGTTTTTCCGGCTCGCCGTTGGTGGAGTTGACGATGGGCTTGCCGTTGTACACCCGCAGACCCCGCGCCAGCGCTTCCACGTTGGAGGAATCCAGCTGCAGGGGCAGGCTGGTCACGCTTTGCAGTGCCTTGACCACCTGCTCCATCAGCACCGGCTCATCCACGCCGGGTGCGCCCACATTCACGTCCAGAACCTGTGCTCCGGCTTCTGCCTGACTGACGGCCTGTTCCAGCACATAGTTCATGTCGCCTTCCCGCAAAGCCTGCTGGAAGCGCTTTTTGCCGGTGGGGTTGATACGCTCGCCCACCACCGTGATGCCGTCCACCGTAACGGTGTCCACCGGGGTGCACAGCACGGAGGGCATCCGGTGCGCGGGACGCCCCGGGGTGCAGCCTGCAAAGGTACCGTTGAGCAGCTTGATGAACTCCGGGGTGGTGCCGCAGCAGCCGCCGGCAGCAAACAGGTGCAGCTCCCGGTAGGGCTTCATTTGCAAGGCGAACAGCTGCGGGGTGATGTCGTAGCCGCTGCCGTCTGCCCGGGGCAGACCGGCGTTGGGCTTGACGAACACCGGGAAGTTGCCGGGCACGGCTTCTGCCAGCCGCTTTGCCATGGGGAAGATCTCCTTGGGACCCAGTGAGCAGTTGATGCCCACGGCGTCTGCGCCCAAGCCCCGGGCGGTGGCGGCAAAACTTTCTACCGTGCAGCCGGTAAAGGTGCGCCCGCCCGCTTCAAAGCTCATGCTTGCCAGAATGGGCAGGCGGGTATTCTCTTTGGCAGCCAGCAGGGCGGCCTTCAGTTCGTACAGGTCGGTGTAGGTCTCAAAAAAGATCAGGTCTGCCCCGGCGGCTTCGCCCGCCTTTACGATGCGGGCATACTCAGCCACAGCATCCTCAAAGGCCAGCGTTCCGCTGGGTTCCAGCAGCTCGCCCAGCGGGCCTACGTCCAGCGCGGTCAGCGCACCGTAGGGCGCACAGGCGCGCTTGCAGTTTTCAATGCCTGCTGCGATGATCTGCTCCAGCGTGTAGGCGCTGCCCGCCAGCTTGTGGGCAGAAGCGCCGAAGGTGTTGGCATTGACGATGCGGCTGCCCGCCGCAGCGTACTGCGCATGGATGCCCTCAATGAGCGCAGGGTCGGTGATATTCAGCTCTTCCGGGCGTGCACCCAGCTTGAGCCCGGCGGCTTGCAGCATGGTGCCCATGCCGCCGTCCAGCAGGATAGTATTGCTCTGCTTGAAAAGTTCATTCACTTGCACAGGTCTTTCCCCTCTTTCTGTATTCGCAGCGGGTGCGCAGCACACAATGGCCGCACCCGGCCAGTTGTCCCTTTACCGGGTGGTCGCTGACCCCCAGCAGGGCGGTCACGCTCTTGCGCGGGGTCATCAGGTTGGTGTCGGTGACGCACAGCCCCGCCTTGCGCACCGTGTCCAGTGCTGCTGCCACCAGCGGCTGCACCGCGATGTCCCAATCGCCGTAGCCGGGCGAAAAGCGCCCGGTCAGATACTTTCCCTCAGTGGCCGCCCACTGGCGCAGCTGTGCCTCGGCGGCCTCGGCGGTCTGCTCGGCCAGTGCGCTGCCCAAGGCATCGGAGGCCACCCCGGCGGCGATGTCGCCCACGCCCGCCCGGCGGATCTGGGCATCCACCCCGGGGCCCAGCGTTACCGCCAGCAGAATGGCCTGCCCGCAGCCTTTCAGGTGCTTGTGCACGTCCTCGCCGGGCAGAAGTCCGGCATCGGTCAGGGCGGGGGTATCTGCCAGCAGCCACACCGCCCGGGGCGTCGCTGCCGCCAGCAGCGGCACCGCGCACTTTTGCAGCAGTGCCAGCGTGGCAGCGTCCGGCTCGCCGTGCGCGCCGAAATACCGCGCCGCCTGCGCCAGATCTACTGCCTGCGGCTTTTCTATCGCCAGTGGGCGGGGCACGCCGATCGCCATGAGCCGCACCTCCTTACTTCTCTTAAATAAAGTACTATTCAGTATACCGCACTTGTGGGCTTTTATCAATCCCGCAAAAAGGGAGAAATAAAAACTCCCTCGGTCATGACCGGGGGAGTGCGCTTTTTATTTGATGCAGCTTGCGCAGGGGGTATAGCCTGCGGCAATGGCTTCGTCATAGCTGGAAAAGCGGATCTGGTTCTTTTCCGCAGGCAGGTTGGCGCAGGTGGGCAGGTGGAACTTTTTGCTGTTCACGTTGCCGATGTAAGCCTGCTGCGCGGTGCTGGAAGCCGACGGGTCGGTGGGGTTCAGCTGGCTGTCCGGCACAAAGTGCTCGGTGCCCACGGTGAAGTTCTGACCGTCGCTGCCAATGGTGATGGTGCCTTGCAGGTCGGTGCGGTAGACGTCCACCTTTGCGTCCCGCAGGATGCTCAACGTCTCCTCATGCGGGTGGCCGTACTTGTTGCCCGTGCCGCAGGAGATGACGCCCATTTCCGGCAGAACGGCGTTCAGAAACAGGTAGCCGGTGCTGGTGCTGGAGCCGTGGTGCCCTACCTGCAAAACATCGGCTTTCAGGTTGGCACCGCTGTTCACAAGGTCGGTCTCGGCGGTCTTTTCCATGTCGCCGGTCAGCAGAAAGCTGGTGTTGCCGTAGTCGATGCGCAGCACCAGCGAGGTGTTGTTGGTGTCGCTGTACCCGGTCACCGGGCCCAGCAGGGTAACGGTGGCGCTGCCCAGCGGCCAGACCGTGCCCACGGAGGGCACTTCCAATTGCAGACCCTGCTGCTGCGTATACTTGACAAAATCGTTGAAGCATTTGGTGCTGCTCTCGGTCACCGGGCTGTAAGCGTGCTGTGCCGGGAACTTTGCCATCACGGCGGCAAGCCCGCCCACATGGTCCTCGTGAGCATGGGAGCAGAACACATATTGCAGCTGCTGCACCCCCTGCTTTTGCAGGTAGGAGACCACCAGACTGCCGTCGTCCACGTTGCCGCCGTCGTAGAGCATGAACTGTCCGTCACACTCTACCAGCACGCTCAGCGCCTGCCCTACGTCAATGAAGTGCATCTCAAAGGGCTGGCTTGACCCGGTGGATGGCTTGACGATGTGTCCGCCGTCGCCGGGCAGGCTGCCACAGGCGGTAAGCCCCAGCGCCAGCACAGCGGCCAGCGCCAGCGCAGCCAGCCGCAGGAACAGGCGGCGGGGGAACAGGGTTACTTTTTCTTCTTTCCAGTTTTCCACGTTGCGTTCTCTTTCTGTTGATTATTCTTAGGTTTATGGCCGGGCGCAGAGTTGGGCGCAAAGCGTGCGCCCGGGCTGGGCTGACGGCCTGCCGGGGCGGCGGCGCGGGCATTTTTGCCGGCGCTGCGTCCCTTCTGGCTGGAATGTACGGTATAAGTGCCGTCATTGTGGATGGTCACCTCGGCGCTTTCTGCCCGGCGTGCGGTGCGCTGCACGGCGCGGCGGCCTGCGGCGGGCACCAGCAGGGGGATGAGGTCCTCCCGGTGAGTCAGCTGCAAGGCTTTGACCACCTTTTCGGCGTTGCGGGGCTCGTAGTATTGCAGCAGTGCGCGTTGCAAAGCCTTGCCCTCGGGGGTCTTTTCCACAAACACCGGCTTGAGGGTGTAGGGGTCAAGGCCGGTATAGAACATACAGGTGCTCACCGTGCCGGGGGTGGGGTAGAAGTCCTGCACCTGCTCCGGGCGCATATGGTTCTTATAGAGGTACTCAGCCAGATAGACCGCGTCCTTCAGAGTGCTGCCCGGGTGGCTGGACATGAGGTAGGGTACCAGATACTGCTTTTTGCCCGCCTTCTTGCTCAGCTCGTAGAACTTATCCTTGAACTTGTTGAAGGTCTCGATGGGCGGTTTGCCCATGTAGGCAAGGGTATTGGGAGCGCAGTGCTCCGGGGCGACCTTCAGCTGGCCGGACACATGGTACTCCACCAGTTCCTTAAAGAAGGTATCGTCCGGGTCAGCCATCAGGTAGTCGAACCGGATGCCGCTGCGGATGAACACCTTTTTCACGCCCGGCAGTTCCCGCACCCGGCGCAGAATTTTAAGGTAGTCGCTGTGATCCACGATCATGTGGGAGCAGGTGGTGGGAGCAAGACAGTGCTTGCCGCCGGTGCACATCCCGCGCAGCATCTGCTCGCGGCAGGAGGGAAAGCGGAAGTTTGCGGTGGGGCCGCCCACATCGTGGATGTAGCCCTTGAAATCCGGCTCGTGGGTCATGCGCTCGGCTTCCTCCACGATGCTGTCGGCGCTGCGGCTGGTGACCCGCCGCCCCTGATGCAGCTGAATGGCGCAGAAGTTGCAGCCGCCGAAGCAGCCGCGGTTCTGGATGATGGAGAACTGCACCTCGCGGATGGCGGGCACGCCGCCCATGCTCTCGTAGATGGGGTGGTAGCGGCGGGTGTAGGGCAGGGCGTACACCTTGTCCAGCTCTCCGCGCACCAGCGGCTTTGCGGGGATGTTCTGCACCAGATACTTTTCGCTCTGCTTCTGCACGATGATCTGGCCGCTGACCACGTCCTGATTGTCCATCTGAATGCGGCAGGCCTTGGCGTAGGCGGTCTTATCGCTGGCCACCTTTTTAAAACCGGCGCACTCCACATACCGCTGGGGCAGGTGGTCGAAATCGGTCAGGTAGCAGGTGCCGTTCACGTCCGTGATGCTCTCCACCGGCTCCCCGGCGGCCAGACGGCGGGCGATCTCCACGGTCTGGTGCTCACCCATGCCAAAGCTGATGAGATCCGCGCCGGAGTCCTCCGCGATGCTGGGCAGCACGGTGTCCAGCCAGTAATCGTAGTGGGCAAACCGGCGCAGGCTGGCTTCCAGACCACCTAAGATCACCGGCAGGTCGGGGTAAGCCTGCTTGGCAAGTTTTGTGTACACGGTGGCGCTGCGATCCGGGCGGGCACCGGACTTGCCGCCGGGGGAGTATTCGTCCTCGGCGCGGGGAATTTTTGCCACGGAATAGTGGCTGACCATGCTGTCCACATTGCCGCCGCCGATGAAAAAGCCGTACTTCGGCTTGCCGAACCGCTTGAAGTCCTCGCAGTCGGTATAGCGGGGCTGCGCCAGCACGCCCACCTTGTAGCCCTCGGCTTCCAGCAGGCGGCTGATGATGGCGGTGCCAAAGCTGGGGTGGTCCACATAGGCGTCACCGCCCACCACCACAAAGTCCAGCTGCTCCCAGCCCCGGGCTTCCATGTCCGCCCGGCTGATGGGAAGAAATTCGGTGTAGATCTGGGGAGAAGTGTTGTCCATTTACTGATATCCTCATTCTTGGTTGAACACGGGCAGCGTCCTCGCCCTCTCAGTCCGCTTCGCGTCCAGCTCTCCCAAAGGGAGAGCCTCTGGCGAAACCGGAAACTTTGTCGGACTGCCAAGGCCTCTCCCTTTGGGAGAGGTGGCAATGCGTAAGCATTGACGGAGAGGGCGAGCGCGCTTTTGTTTTATTCCTCCGGTTGGTTCATCTGCATTTCCAGCCACTGCTGGCGGCTGATGAGCACGGCGCGGGGCTTTGCGCCCTCGTAGGGGCCAATGATGCTCTTTTGCTCCATCTCGTCCATGATGCGGGCGGCGCGGGCGTAGCCCAGCTTGCAGCGGCGCTGCAACAGGCTGGTGGAAGCCTGACCGGCGTCGATGACCACATCCACGGCCTGCTTGAACATGGGGTCGGAGCCTGCGTCCTCCTCGGCATCGGCACCGCCGCCGCCCTTTTTGCCGTCCTGAATGGCGTGCTTTTCCATGGCCTCGATCATGGCTTCGTCGTACTGCACGGTGGCGCTGGATTTGATAAAGTCCAGCACACGGCTGATCTCCTCATCCCGCACGAAGGTGCCCTGGATACGGGTGGGCTTGGGTGCGCCCACGGGCATAAAGAGCATATCGCCCTGACCCAGCAGCTTTTCTGCACCGGCACCGTCCAGAATGGTGCGGCTGTCCACCTGACTGGACACCGCAAAGGCGATGCGGCTGGGGATGTTGGCCTTGATCAGGCCGGTGATCACGTCCACGCTGGGGCGCTGGGTGGCAACGATCAGGTGCATACCGGCGGCACGGGCTTTCTGGGCGATGCGGCAGATGGAATCTTCCACATCCTTGCCCACCACCATCATCAGGTCGGCCAGCTCGTCGATGATAATGGCGATATAGGGCATCTTTTCCAGTTCCGGCTGCTCGGCAGCCAGCTTGTTGAAGGACTTGATGTCGCGCACGTTGTTCTCTGCAAACAAGCGGTAGCGGCGCTCCATCTCCTGCACCGCGCTGCCCAGTGCACCGGCGGCCTTGCGGGGCTCGGTGACAACGGGCATCAGCAGATGGGGGATGCCGTTATACTCGGCCAGCTCCACCACCTTGGGGTCGATGAGCAGCAGCTTCACGTCCTCCGGGCTGGAGCGGAACAGCAGGCTCATGATGATGCTGTTCACGCACACGGATTTACCGCTGCCGGTGCTGCCCGCGATGAGCAGGTGGGGCATCTTGCACAGGTCGGTCACCTGCGCCACACCGGCAATGTCCTTGCCAAGGGCGATGCCCAGCGGCGAGGTCATGCGCAGAAAACTCTGGCTCTCAAAGATGCTGCGGATGGAAACGGCGGTCTTTTTGTGGTTGGGCACCTCGATGCCCACGGCAGGCTTGCCGGGGATGGGGGCTTCCATGCGCACGTCCGCCACCGCGAGGTTCAGGGCGATATCGTCTGCCAGCGAGGTGATGCGGCTGATCTTCACGCCCGCCATGGGCTGCAGCTCGTACCGGGTAACGGAGGGCCCGCGGGAGATATCCAGCACCCGGGTGCGTACGCCGAAGCTTTCCAGCGTGTCCACCAGCTTCTGGGCGTTGGCTTTCAGCTCCTCCTGTGCGCCGGGGTCGCTTTCCTCCTGCGTTTTTTCAAACAGCTCGATGGGCGGGTACTGGTACTCGTAGCTGTCCACTGGCTCGGCTTCCTCGGCAGGGGCGGTGGCAGCTGCCTGCTCGGAGACGGCGGGCTTTTCCATGGCCGCAGCCACCAGCGAGTTGATGTCCTTTTCTTCCACTGGCTCGGCGGTGATGCTGATCCAGCCGTCCTCGTCCGGCGCAGAGCGGAACGCCACGGCGTTCTCGGCGCTCACCCGGGGCACAGCGGGCTGGATGGGCGCAGCCTCCGGCGGCTGCGGCATCTGCGGCTGCACCACCGGCGCTGTCGGCTGGACGATGGGGGTATCAAAAGCGGGGGCAGGGGAAGGCTCTTCCGGCTGCGGGGCGTCCTTGGCAAAGAAATCTGCCGCAGCGGTGACCACCGGATCTGCCACGATGGGCGGCGGCGTGGGCTTGGGTGCAGGGCGCAGCGGGTCCTGCCCGAAGGTGCCGCCCGGCCCGACGATCAGCGGCTCAATGGGCTCGCTGCCGCCCTCGGAAAGGGCGGTGTGGTCGGGGCCAAGATCTACGTCAAAGGCGGCGCGGGGATGGGCAACGCTGACCCGTACCGGGGTGATGGGCGGTGTGGCAGGTTCCGGCTGGGCAGGGGCGGCGGGCGCAGCTTCGGCGTCCGCCGCGTCTGCTTCCATCTCCTGCGTTACCTTATGTCCCCAGCGCAGCACGCCGGACATCCAGTCCGGCACCCCCAGATGCAGCCCGGCAGGCTCGTCCTCCTCGTCCAGCGGCTCGTCCTCGGTTTCGTCGTATTCCTCGTCGATCTCCCGCTCTGCCTGCCGGATGGCGGCACGCTCGGCGCGGCGGGCGGCGCTTTGCTCTGCAAAGGCGGCACCGCGGGCGTGGATGCCGCCGGTGACAGCGCACAGCCAGACCCAGACCTCGGCGGGGGTGATATCGAAAATGTACAGGCTGCCGCACAGCAAGAGCACGATCATGATGAGGTTTGCCGCCGGGCGTCCGCACAGCAAAAGCAGCACGCCGCCCAGCACAAAGCCTATTGCGCCGCCGGACAGCCATGCGTTGACGCCGTTGGCGTAGCAGGCAGAAAGCATTTGCAGCGCCGACAGCCCCTGCGGCTGGATATCGGAAAACACGATGACCGTGCCGCAGACAAAGACAAGCCCCAGCACCAGCTTGAGGATGCGGGACAGCAGCTCCTCGCCCCGGGTGTACAAAACGGCCAGACAGCACACGGCCGCACCCAGCACAAAGCTGCCGCAGCCGAACAGCCCGAACAGCACATCATGGAGCACCCGCCATACGGAATCGCCCTGCACAAAGGCCAGCACCATCAGCAGCAGGCCGCCAAACAGGGTGCCAAGCCCTGCCGGGAGCCGCTGTTCTGCCTTTTTACGGCGGGCAGCAGTACGCCGTTTCGTTGATTTTCGTTTTTTCGTTGCCATTCTACTCTGTTCCCCAACTTCCCATAGACACAATAATTGATTCTACTATTGTACCACGCAAGGGCAAAAATGGCAAACCATAATGTTGTTTTTATTATTCCCGCTCGATCTCCCTGTACAGCCACGCCAGCGCGTCCGAAAGACCGCCCAGTTCATCGATCAGCTTTTCCTTTACGGCGCGGCGCCCGTCCAGCACCGTGCCCATGTCCATGACCAGCTCCCCGGTGTGGAGCATCAGCTGGGTGTAGCGCTTTTCGGGCATACCGCTGTGGGCGGCTACAAAGCCGGTGATGCGCTGCTGCATCTGCTCAAAGCAGTGCATGGTCTGCGGTACGCCTAAGATCAGCCCGGAGTGTCGCACCGGATGCACCGTCATGGTGGCGGTGGGCACAATAAAGCTGTGCCGCGCGCTGACCGCCAGCGGGATGCCGATGGAGTGCCCGCCGCCCAGCACCAGCGTGGCGCTGGGCTTGGAGATGCTGGCGATCAGCTCCGCCAGCGCAAGGCCGGTCTCCACATCGCCGCCCACCGTGTTCAGCAGCACCAGCAGCCCCTCGATGCGGGGATCCTCCTGCACTGCCACCAGCTGTGGGATGACGTGTTCATACTTGGTGGTTTTTTGCCCCTGCGGCGCTTCGGTGTGTCCTTCGATCTGGCCGATGACGGTCAGGCAGTGGATGACATGACCGCCCCGGCTCAGGGTGACTGTGCCCAGATCCTCGATATCCTCTTTTTCCATCCGGTGCTGCTCTGCGGGGGTGTCTTTTGCCGTATCCATGCGCGTTCTCCTTCCGTAGCGGGGTCTTTGTGGGGTCAGTATCCCCCGGCAACTGGGGAAGTATACAGGAGAAAAGAAACAAAAAACTTTGTGAATTTTTTGTTTTTTTTATAAATAGGTATTTGACATTCGCCTTTCATGCTGTATACTTTAAATAATATAACAGGATAAAATGGAACATCTCTCTGCGCGCAAAGAAGCCCCTTGCATGGCGGCAGAAGCTGCAGCGCGTTGGGCAGAAAGGAGAATTTTCCCATGAACACCCCCCAAAAAGCATCGATCCCTGTGATCAAGCGTCTCCCCAAATATTACCGGTATCTGCGCTCCTTGCAGGCCGACGGCATTACCAGCATCTCCTCCCGGGAGCTGGCCTCTCAGATGGGCACCACCGCCTCGCAGGTGCGGCAGGACTTCAACTGCATCGGTGACGTGAACGGACGGCAGGGTATCGGCTACTCGGTGGAGAACCTGCTTTCCATTCTGGAAAGCCTGTTGTTCGGCAACGGCGACCGTCTGCCCACCATTCTGATCGGCTGCGGTCGTCTGGGCAAGGCGGTGAGCCGCTTTATCACCACCGATACCAACGGCTACAAGCTGATCGCGGCCTTTGACGTGGCCGAGAGCGAGGTGGGCAAGGAGATCAGCGGTATCCGCATCCGGCACATTGACGAGCTGGAAGCCTTCTGTGAGGAAAACAAGCCCAAGGTGGCGGTGCTCTGCGTCCCCCGCGATGGTGCACAGCAGGTCAGCGGACGGCTGGTGGATCTGGGCATCGAGGGCTTCTGGAACTTCTCCCACTATGACCTGTCGGTGTCGTACCCCAATGTGGTGGTGGAAAACGTCCATCTGGGCGACAGCCTGATGAGCTTGGGCTACCGTCTGCGCAATCAGGAGTGACGGCATGGCAAAATTGTATTTCCGCTACGGTGCCATGAACAGCGGCAAGAGCACGGCGCTGATGCAGGTGGCACACAACTACGAAGAGCAGGGCATGAAGGTGCTCATTTTGAAGCCGCAGGTGGATACCAAGGGCGGCGGGGAGCTGGTGAGCCGTCTGGGCGTGCGCCGCAAGGCAGACCTGCTGATCCCGCCGGAGCTGGACGTATTCGAAGCCGTGAAGGCGGCAAACGATGCCTCCGGGCCGCTGGCCTGTGTGCTGTGCGACGAGAGCCAGTTCTTTACCCCGGAGCAGGCCGAGCAGCTGTTTATGATCACGGTAGATCTGAACATCCCGGTGATCTGCTACGGTCTGCGAGCAGATTTTTCCCTCAAGGGCTTCCCGGGCTCTACCCGTCTGCTGGAGCTGGCGCACACCATCGAGGAGATGAAAACGATCTGCACCTGCGGGCGCAAAGCCATCTGCAACTGCCGCAAGGTGAACGGACAGTTCGTCTTTGAGGGCGAGCAGGTAGCCATCGACCTTGAAAACGATGTGCAGTACGTCAGTATGTGCCCCCAGTGCTACTTCAAGGCACGGCGGGCGTTCTACGCTGCAAAGAAAAACTGAGATACTTTTATGTTGTATACAAGCCGCTGCACCGTGCCGGGTGCAGCGGCTTTTTTGCGTGGATTGCGGAAGAGTTACCCCCTCAGTCTCACTACGTTCGCCAGATTCCCCCTTTTGTCACCTGCGGTGACATCTTCCCCCGGCCGGGGGAAGTCGGCCCTCAAGGGGACGCCTTTACGCTATGCCGGAAACTTTACCGTCACCGCCAAAAAGCCGTCCCCTTGGGGAAGGTGGCTGCGAACACAGTGAGCAGACGGAAGGGGTATCCCCAACAGGCTGTATACAGACTGATATATTAATTTGCTGTGTTTCGCGGCCACTGATATATCAACTGGGCGAAATACGCACGTTTTTTGCGCTATTGATATATCAGTTCAGACTGGGCAGTTACTCGACGGAGGGGGGAGAGAGTGGGAAAAGAAGAGAGCAGCGGGTGGCGGCAGAGCATAAAAAATTACAGGCAGAACGGTAAATGTAACAGGAATTATTGAAATTTTTGCCGTTCTTCCCATGTTGCATCCCAGATTTTTATGCAAGTCATTGAAGTATACAAGTTGCACAGTTTTTCAGCGCAAGTTTATTCATTTCGGCAAGGACGTCGAATCTCTTTCAAAAACAAGAGCAATATTTGTATGTTTTTATCCTGTATCACTGTAAAAACCATCTTTCTTTTTTTGGTGGCTTTTGTTATCATAATTGTATACAAGGGGGATATGTGCAGACCCCCTACATGAAGATGTTTTCTATTAGGAGGAGAACAAAAATGAGCAAGGCAATTTCTCGTCGTAACTTCCTGATGGCTACCGGCGCTGTCGGTGCTGCAGGTCTGCTGGCTGCTTGCGGCAGCAAGCCCGCTGCTTCTTCCACCGCTTCTTCCGCTGCTGCTTCTCAGGCTCCCGCTGCTTCCGCAGATGAGAGTCTGGCTCTGTCTGACGGTCCCGTCAACCTGAGCATCAGCTGGTGGGGCGGCGACAGCCGTCACGCTGCTTACCAGAGCGCTCTGGAGGCTTTCCAGGCTGAGCACTCCAACATCACCGTGGAGCCCACCTTCGCCGCATGGTCCGGCTGGGAAGAGAAGATGGCTGCTGCCTTCATTGCAGGCAACGCGCAGGATGTCTGCCAGGTGAACTGGAACTGGCTGTACAACTACTCTGCCGACGGCAGCAAGTTCGTGGACCTGAACACCACCTCCAAGTTCATCGACCTGACCCAGTGGGATGCCGCTGCTATGGATGCCTGCTACGTGGCCAACAGCCAGCAGTGCGTGCCCGTCTCCATGACCGGCCGTATCTTCTACTGGAACATGACCACCTTTAATAAGGCTGGCATCACCGAGGTCCCCAAGTCTCTGGACGATCTGATGGCTGCCGGCAAGGCTTTCCAGGAGAAGCTGGGCAACGATTACTACCCCATGCACCTGGGTGCATACGACCGTATGATCCTGATGGTGTTCTACCTCGAGTCCAAGTACGGCAAGGACTGGGCAGATCCCGTTACCTCCACCCTGAACTACACCGAGGACGAGATCGCTGAGGGTCTGGCCTTCATCAAGAGCCTGGTGGACAACCACGTCATGATGAACCTGAAGACCTACTACTCTGCAAACTCCGATACCGCTACCCACCAGTCCAACGAGTGGATCACCGGTAAGATCGCAGGCATCTTCGAGTGGGATTCCGCTGCTACCAAGTACGCTTCCGCTCTGGACGACAGCAACAAGGACGGCTTCACCGTCGGCGAGGAGATCAAGTTCGGCGACAACAACGGCGGCTTCTCCAAGGTGTCCATGGGTCTGGCTATCACCAAGACCTGCAAGAACGTTGCCGAGGCTGCTACCCTGATCAACTTCCTGCTGAACGAGGAGAAGGGCGCTTCCATCATGGGTTCTGAGTGCGGCATCCCCGCTTCCAAGGCTGGCCTGAAGTTTGCTCAGGACGCCGGCGCTGTCAAGAGCCTGGTTGCTGACGCAAATGCCAAGGTCATGGCATTCACCACCAACAAGCTGGATCCCCTGTTCGAGAACAACGACCTGAAGGCTTCCGGCACCGGCATCTATCAGGAAGTGTTCGACAACATCGACTACGGCGATCAGACCCCCGAAGAGGCTGTTGAGACCCTGCTGGACGGCATGGAGTCTGTTGGTTACACCGTCGGCTAAGCTTATTGCACTGACAGCAGCCTGAACCGGCAGCGATACTCTGAATGAAATAGGGGCATCTGCCGCCCGTACGACAGATGCCCTTGTTTTTTCGGAGAATGGTTATCAAACCTTGAATGAATTGTTGCCGGTCTGTGACCTGCTGCACTGTCTGCTTCAAAATCCTGCAAAAGGAGGACTTCGGATGAAAAAAAGTAATGCGCTCGCAGGCGCACGAACTCCGTTCCAGAAATGGGTCGATAAGTATCAGGGTCTGTTTTATCTGATCCCCTGGATCATCGGCTTTCTCGTCTTTAAGGCGTTCCCCTTCGGTCAGTCGCTGTATTACAGCTTTACCGATATGAACTTCTTCAAGGACGGTACCAGCTTTGTTGGTCTGGCCAACTACATTACCGCATTCCACACCAAAAAGATCACCAAGGCGCTGATCATCACCTTCAAGTACGCCTTTATCACCGTGCCCCTGAAGCTGATCTTCGCGCTGTTCATCGCCTACATCCTGAACTTCAAGATCGCCTGCGTCAACCTGTTCCGCACCGTGTACTACATCCCCTCCATTCTGGGCGGCTCTGTGGCTATCGCCGTGCTGTGGAAGGCTGTGTTCAGCGTGGACGGTCTGCTGAACACCGTGGTGCGCGCTGTCACCTTTGGTGCGGTGCAGGGCCCCGAGTGGCTGTCTGACCCCAACTACGCACTGTGGATCATCTGTTTCCTGCGTATATGGCAGTTCGGTTCCGCCATGGTGCTGTTCCTTGCTGCACTGAAGGGCGTGCCCGCAGACCTGTACGAGGCTGCTACCATCGATGGTGCCGGCAAGTGGCGTCAGTTCTTCTCCATCACTGTTCCGATGATCACCCCCATCATCTTTTACAACCTGGTCACTCAGATCTGCCAGGCTTTCCAGGAGTTCAACGGCCCCTACATCATCACCAACGGTGGTCCCCGTGGTTCCACTACCCTGATCTCCCTGCTGGTTTACAACTACGCATTCAAGTCCTACGACATGGGCATGGCTTCTGCTCTGGCATGGATCATGTTCATCATCGTCTGCATCCTGACGATCATTGCGTTCACCAGCCAGAAGAAGTGGGTCTACTACTCGGATGAAAGGTAAGGTGACCAATATGGGAATGAAAGCATCGAATAAGATCGCAACCTTCTTTAAGTACTTCGTGCTGATCCTGGTTGGCATCATCATGATCTATCCTCTGCTGTGGATGATCAGCGCTACCTTCAAGGATAACAGCGAGATCTTTGCAGGCATCAGCCTGTGGATCAAAAAGCCTACGCTGGATGGCTATCGCAACGCCCTGAACAACTTCGGCGGCTCCATCAACATCCTGCAGGCCATGCTCAACACTTACAGCTACGTTCTCCCCAAGGTGATCTGCACTGTGGTGTCTGCCTGTATTGCCGCTTACGGCTTTGGCCGTTTCGACTTCCCCGGCCGCAAGCTGCTGTTCAACATCATGCTGGCCACCCTGTTCCTGCCGCAGGTCGTGCTGAACGTGCCGCAGTACCTGCTGTACAACAAGTTCGGCTGGGTGGACAGCCCCTTCTATCTGGCCATCTGGGTGCACTGCGCATTTGCTACCGAGACCTACTTCGTGTATCAGCTGGTGCAGTTCATGCGCAACGTCCCGCGTGATCTGGACGAGGCTGCCGCCATTGACGGCTGCTCCTCCTTCCAGACCCTGTACAAGGTCATCGTGCCCATGCTGGGACCCGCTCTGGTGTCCTGCGCACTGTTCCAGTTCATGTGGAGCTGCAACGACTTTATGGGCCCGCTGCTTTACGTCAGCACCCCCGGCAAGTACCCCATGTCCCTGTTCGTCAAGCTGTCCATGGACGGTGATACCGGCTTTGCTTGGAACAAGATCCTTGCTCTGTCCCTCATCTCCATCCTGCCGCAGCTGATCGTATTCTTCTGTGCACAGGATCAGTTCGTTGAAGGTATCTCCGCAGGTGCCGTCAAGGGCTAATGCGCCATAAGAACATCTGACCAAGACCAACACCCCCTGTGCTGCTCCCAACGGATGGCACAGGGGGTGTTTTGGTAGGTGCATCATTTCTTCTGCTTTTTGCGGTATTGCAGGGGGCTGATATCCGTCACCTCGCGGAACACGCGGCGGAAGTGGGCGGCGCTGGCAAAGCCGGTCTGCTCGGCAATAGCGCTGATGGAAAGCTCGGTGGTCTCCAGCAGCTTCTGCGCAGACTCGATGCGGCGGTTGTTCAGGTAGTCCACGATGGACTGCCCGGTCACCCGCCGGAACAGGCGGCTGAGATAGTAAGGGGAAAGGTAGAACCGCGCCGCTACCTCGGTAAGAGAGAACTTTTGCCGGTAGTTGGCGGCAAGGTAGGCACACACCTGCTCAACGGTCTCGTTGCGGGGGCGCGCCACGGCGCTGCTCTCGGCAAGGCACTCCTGCTCTACATAGTGCAGGATCAGCAGCAGGTACAGCCCGCCGGGGTAGTCCTGCTCCGGCATGGCGGTGCGCATCATCTCCAGCAGGGTGCGCAGGCGGCGGGTCCACGGCACCGGGCCGTACAGCACCGTGGCTTCCCCGGGCACGAACAGCCGGACAAAATCCCGCTGGGCGGTGCTGCGCAGCTCGTGCAGGGCACTGAGCGGGAACCGGCAGCCCACCAGCTCCGGTACGGCTGCACCGGCGGCAGAGAGCACTGCATCCCCCGCACCCAGCAGCAGTGCGCTGCCGGGGTTCAGCAGCAGACTGTTTTCCCCCATTTGCAGGGTGCAGCTGCCCTCGCTTACCAGCAGAAAGGTGCACATCTCCTCGTCTGCCGTCAGCTCCAGCCTGCCGCCGGTCAGCCGCACGGTGTCTGCCTTTACCTTGGCGTTGATCTTTTCCCGTTCCGCTTTCATTCTGCGCATCCTTTCCGGAAACAGCCCTCCCGGTCGCCGGGAGAGCGCTTTTCCTCATGATACCACGTCTGCCCCGTGGGGGCAAGACAAACTCACAGGAGGTTATTTCGCATGAATCTGACCCTGATCCGTTCCATGACCCGCAGCGCCGTTTTCGAGCTGGAAAACGAGCTGTGCTACCGTCCGGCACACCCCTTTACCGTTGTCCTGAACGGCAAGACGATATACGAAGCCTACAACACCAACGTGTTCTCCCTGTTCTCCCTGCTGCCTGGCACCACCTATACGGTGGAGGTGCAGGCAGAGGGCGAGACCCTGAAGCTGGATTTCACCACCGAGGCCGAGACCTTCTTCGTGGATGCTGCCCGCTACGGTCTGGTGGCCGATGGCGAGACCGACAACACTGTGCGGCTGCAGGCGGCGCTGTCTACCTGCCCCAAGGGCGGCACGGTGTATGTGCCCGCCGGCCGTTACCGCACCGCCAGCCTGTTCATGAAGAGCAACACCACGCTGTATCTGGAAAAGGGTGCTGTGCTGCTGGGCGATAACGACCGCACCCATTACCCCATTCTGCCCGGCGTGCTGCCCAGCGAGAACGAGGTGGACGAGTACTACCTGACCGGCTGGGAGGGCAACCCGCTGGACAGCTTTGCCGGCCTGTTGAACATCACGCAGGTGCATGACGTGGTGGTGACCGGCGAGGGCACGCTGGACTGCGATGCCCAGAACGGCGACTGGTGGGTGAACCCCAAGGTCAAGCGCATTGCATGGCGTCCCCGCGCCGTGGCTGCGGTGGACAGCGAGAACGTCTGCCTGCACGGCATCACGGTGCAGAACAGCTTCTCGTGGACCATCCACCCCATCTTTGTCAAGCATCTCGACCTGCTCAACTTCAACATCAACAACCCTTACAACGCCCCCAACACGGACGGTATCGACCCCGAGAGCTGCGAGTATATCCGCATCATCGGCATGAACATCCATGTGGGTGACGACTGCATCGCCATGAAGGCCAGCAAGGTCTTTTTGGGCATGAAGCTGAAGCGCAGTTGCGAGCACACTGTCATCCGCAACTGCCTGCTGGACAAGGGTCACGGCGGCATCGTCATCGGCAGCGAGATGAGCGGCGGCGTCAAGGATATGGTGGTGACCCAGTGCCTGATGGACCACACCGACCGCGGTCTGCGCGTCAAGACCCGCCGGGGCCGCGGCAACACCGCCGTCATCGACGGGCTGGTGTTCCGCAACGTGGAGATGCGGGGCGTCAAGGCACCCTTTGTCATCAATATGTTCTACTTCTGCGACCCGGACGGCCACGGCCCCTATGTGCAGTGCCGCGAGGCGATGCCGGTGGACGAGTACACCCCCAAGCTGGGCAGCCTGACCATGGAGAATATCGTGGCCACCGATGCCCAGTTCGCGGGCTGCTACTTCGACGGCCTGCCGGAGCAGCCCATCGAGCGGGTGACCATGCGGGACGTGAGCATCACCTTCGACCCCAACGCCAAGGAGGGACAGGCCGCCATGGCCGACAACCGTCCGCTGGTGAAAAAGCTGGCCATCTATGCCGAGAACGTCAAGGAGATCGACCTGCACAACGTGAAGATCGAAGGCTACGAGGGCGAGCGGCTGCACTTTGCCAACGTAGGACATTTTGAGGAGGACTGACCCATGACCCATGAAGAGATCCTGTCCATGCTGGGCGACTATGTGGACTACCTAATCGCCAATTCCAGCGCCGAGGCACCGATGTGGAACATCGAAAAGGTGCGCAGCGGCAAGCCCAATAAGTGGAACTACATCGACGGCTGTATGATCACCGCCTGTCTGAGCCTGTACAAGACTACCGGCGATGAGAAGTATCTGGAGTTTTCCAAGGAGTTTATCGACTACTTTGTGCAGCCGGACGGCTCCATCAAGACCTACGACCCCAAGGAGTATAATCTGGACAACGTGAATCAGGGCAAGAACCTGTTCATCTTGTATGACATCTACGGGGACGAGAAGTACCGCAAGGCAATCGACACCATCCGCAGCCAGTTGCTCACCCAGCCCCGCACCAAGGAGGGCAACTTCTGGCACAAGGACATCTACCCGTGGCAGGTGTGGCTGGACGGCACCTATATGGCACAGCCCTTCTACATGGAGTACGAGACCCGCTTTAACAAGATGCAGGGCTGTATCGACAGCTACAAGCAGTTCATGAACATCAAAAAGCATATGCGGGACGAAAAGACCGGCCTATACTACCACGGCTACGACGAGAGCCGCCAGATGTACTGGGCAGACCCCGAGACCGGCTGCAGCCCCAACTTCTGGCTGCGCGCCATGGGCTGGTTCCTTGTGGCGATGGTGGACGTGCTGGAGCGCATGGACGAGCAGCTGTACAACGAGTACCGCGGCATCATGGCCATGCTCAAGCAGACCGTGGAGGATATGCACAAGTTCCAAGACGAGCAGAGCGGGATGTTCTGGCAGGTCATCGACCACCCGGAAGCCGAGGGCAACTATCTGGAGACCAGCGGCACCGCCCTGTTTGCCTATGCAGTGCTCAAGGGCGTGCGTCTGGGCTACCTGCCTAAGCGGATGGCTGCATGGGCAGAGAAGGCCTTCTACGGCACCTGCGACCGGTACCTGTCCAAGAACCCGGACGGCAGCTTGCAGCTGGACGGCATCTGCCTTGTGGCAGGTCTGGGCGGCAAGGATCACCGTGACGGCTCGCTGGCCTACTACTTCAGCGAGCCGGTGGTCTGCAACGACGCCAAGGGCGTAGGTCCGCTGGTGCTGGCCTATACCGAGATGATCGCACGGAAGTAAACCGAATCACAACCGTACCAAAATATAAAGGGGCTGCTGTAAAATACAGCGTCCCTCATCGCTGATAATACGGCGCGGCGATTTGCGCTGAAATCTCACATAAAGAAAAGCAAGTGCAACACGTTTTCTCAAAAACCAAAATTTTTGAGGGAGATGTGATGCACTTGCTTTTTTTGTAATATTCGATCTTCCGTTCCGTTTTGAAATCGCTATAGATATTTTGCTGCCGGAAAAGCTTTTGCAAAGTCAGGAGTCTATGGCCTGCAGCACGCAGGCACAATACCCCGGTTCAGGCTGGTAACAATGGATGGTCAGGTATTTGTCCACCTCCGGGCTGTAATCGTGGAGGGTGTGCCTTGTGCCGTTCAACGCCACATCTGCATACGATACAAGCCACTTTTTATCACCATTGGGGAACACCTCGTAAAAAGAGCGGTTCAGCATTTCTTCTACCGGCACCCCTTCGATCGTTGCCATCTCCGCGTTGCAGTAGCGGAAGATAAAATCCACGCCATGCCCGGATTCATTGAATACCAGCTCGATGACGCAGAACGCCAGCGGCATATCGTCCAGCAGGCTGCACTTTTCCAGCAGACTCATGCTCATGGGGCGGGGCTGTGTGTCCGCCAGCCCGATCTCTGCACGCAGGCGGCGGTGGTCGCTCAGGCCGCGCTTGCGTCCCTGAAAGGTGCGGCCGTCAGACATGGTGTAGATCCCATCGTTGCTGATGTTTACGATCTGGCTGCGGCACACCGCAATTCCCTTGCTGATGTTCAGGAACAGATTTTCCGGCAGCACGGACAAAACGCTGTGCAGCGGCGCATACAGCGCAGCTTCCTCGCCGTCCATGCGGTGAACGACTGTTTTACGGTCGCTGCGGTAAAGATACAAAATGTTTTCCGGACAAAGGTCATTTTTTTGAAACCATTCATGCAGATCGTTCATCGCCGTGCTCCGTTGTCAATTGATGTGCTTAGTATAGCACATTATCGTGCAGAGTACAAGATTTTAATGGCGTTTGCGTCAAATTTTATCGGGCTTTTTTGTTGAAACTTACGTTTTTGTTACGGAAAATGCAAAAATCATTGACTTTTAATCATTGCCCGTGTATCTTGAACACAGAGAGCCAAATGGTTTTTTCCCATAAGGCGCATAAAGCAAAAGACATAACAGGAGGTCTCATGTTATGAAAATGACCCGTCGGAATTTTATTTCCGCTTCGGCTGCTGCAATGCTGGCGTGCGGCGCATCTCTGTCTGCTCATGCTGCGGAAAATACCACAGAAAACGGCCTGAATTTTATCACAGACATTTTCAAGGACCCCACCCAGCCGGGCGAGACCGAAGGCGCAACGACCATCACAGCAGAGGCCAACGCCGAATGGTATGAAAAGCTGGATTTTTCTGACCGGCGGGAGTTTGCCAACGCCGAGCGCGGCTGGCTGGACAACGCGGAAGGCAGGATCATCGATGGTGATGATAACAGATCTGTATGGGATCTGCAGAGCTACGGCGATTTGAACCGGGATGCTCCAGACACTGTAAACCCCAGCCTGTGGCGGAATACCCAACTCAACGCCAAAGCTGGTCTGTTTGAAGTGTGCGATGGCATTTATCAGGTGCGCGGCTTTGATATGGCCAATACGACCTTTATCCGCACCGACCACGGCTGGATCGTGTTTGATGTGCTGATGTGCAAGGAAAACATGAAGGCTGCCAAGGAGCTGATGGAGAACCGCTTCGGCCCGCTGGACATCAAGGCGGTGCTGTACAGCCACTCTCATGTGGATCACTTCGGCGGCGTGGAGGGCGTTATTACCCGGGAGCAGGTAGCGGATGCAAAGCTTTCGCTTAAAAAGCAGCTGGCTTCCGGCAAGACCCTTGTGCTTGCGCCGGCGGGCTTTCTGAAGCACGCCATCAGCGAAAATGTCTATGCAGGCATCGCCATGGCACGGCGCGCACAGTTCCAGTACGGCACGGTGCTTGACAAGGGTGAAAAGGGTGCGCTGAGCGTGGGCATCGGCATGGGACAGTCCACCGGTACGGTGGGCCTCATCGCTCCTACTTACGAGATCGGGGAAGATGTTCCGAAGCTGACCATCGACGGGCTGGAGATCGAATTCCAGCTGACCCCCGGCACCGAAGCCCCTGCCGAGATGAACGCCTATTTCCCGAAATACCGTGCCCTCTGGATGGCGGAAAACTGCACCGGCACGCTGCATAATCTGTACACCCTGCGCGGCGCAGAGGTGCGCGATGCCAACGATTGGGCAAAGTACATCATCGAGGCAGACCAGCGCTTCTGCGACAAGACCGATGTGGTGTTCCAGAGCCACAACTGGCCGCACTGGGGCGAGGAGATCCATGATTATCTGCTGAATACGGCAGCCATCTATAAGTTTATCCACGACCAGACCCTGCATTACATGAATCAGGGCTATACCTCCACTGAGGTCGCCGCCATGCTCACCCTGCCTGAAAAGCTGGAAAAGGTCTGGTACACCCGGCCGTATTACGGCACACTGGCGCACAACGCCAAGGCGGTCTACCAGAAGTATCTGGGTTGGTACGATGCAAATCCAGTCAACCTGAACCCGCTCCCGCCCAGCGATACTGCCAAGAAGCTGGTAGAATATCTGGGCAGCACGGATGCCGTTCTGCGCAAGGCACGGAAGGATTTTGAAAAGGGCGATTATCAGTGGGTGGCGCAGATCACCAAGGAGTTGGTCTTTGCAGACCCGTCCAACCAGAAGGCGCGCAACCTGTGCGCCGATGCGCTGGAGCAGCTGGGCTATCAGGCAGAGTCCGGCGCATGGCGTAACGCCTACCTGATGGGCGCTGCCGAGCTGCGCAAGGGCAACCTGTCCGGTCTGGCACGCACCGCCAATGGTCTGGGCTCCGCCATGAAGGAGATGACCGTGGATATGCTGCTGGATTACATTTCCATCCTGACCGACGCCAACGCCGCCCAGAACGACGATGTAACGCTGAACCTGATCGTGACGGATGTGAACGAAAAGTTCTATGTGACCCGAAAAAACGGTATTCTGCTGTCCTATTCGGGAGAGAACCGCCCGGACGCGCAGGCCACGGTCACCTGCAAGCGGCTGCAGCTCCTTGCCCTGATGCAGGGGCAGCAGGCCGGTCAGGTGCAGGTAAGCGGCGATGCCACTGTCCTGAAGCGTCTGCTGGCGTATGCGTCCAAGTTTGAAAAGACCTTCAATGTGATCGAGCCGTAAAAACGATTCCAATACAGCAGGGCTGAGCACCTGAATCACAGCATAAAAGGGATATCGGAACATCTGCGGATGCTCCGGTATCCCTTTTGGTATAAGATGAGAACAAAAAAACAGGTTGAATTTACAAAATTCAACCTGTTTGGTGGTTGCGGGGGCCGGATTTGAACCAACGACCTTCGGGTTATGAGCCCGACGAGCTACCAGACTGCTCCACCCCGCGATATTTACTTTTTGCTTTTCAGCGGCTCTCGCTGACTGCTCAAGTATAATACCACAGGGCGGGCAGAATGTCAACCCTTTTTCGAAAAAACTTTTACTTTTGCTTTTTGCTGCGCTTTCTGCGCCATGCAAGCACCGCAGCAACGGCGGCGCACGCCAGCACTGCCAGCGGCCAGACGCAGGCCAGTGCCACCACCAGCTGCTGCAAGCCGTTCACAAAGTTGCCCCAGCCGGAGGTAAAGGCGGTGCCGATGCGGGAGAAAAAGCCCTCGTCCGCAGGGGTGTAGGTCTGCACCTCGTTCAGGTCGATATACACGGTGCACTGCTGCACCTGGTCGCTGTACCAGTCCAGCTGGCTCTGCCAGCTTTCGATCTGGGACTGCACTTCGGTAAGGGAGTCCTCGATCTGCAGCAGGTCGGAAAGATTTTCGGCCTTTGCCTGCAATTGCTGTAAGCGGGTGCGCTGTGCCTGCAGGTTAGAAAGCCGCGCGGACACGTCCATATACTGAGTGGTCACGTCATCGGCCTGCTGGCTGCGGTAGGTTACATTACCGGCAGCGGCCACAGCATCCAGAAAGCTCTGGTAGTTGGCCTGCGGCACCCGGTAGGTTAGGTTGACCGAGCGGCTGGAACCGGTGCGCGTGTACTCGCTGCTGGATTCCAGATAGCCGCCCGCTTCGGCAAGAGCGCTGTCCAGCGCACTGCGGGCTGCTTCGTAGTCCTTGCTTTCCAGCGTCAGGTTGGCAGTGTAGATGATCTTGGCACTGTCCACCGCAGGGGCAGCAGCTTCGGTGCTGCCGGTGCCGCTGTACTCCGTTTCCAGAGAGCGGTCGTCTGCCTCCAGACTGTAATTCACCGCCTCGGGGGCGCTGTCCAGCGCGGCGTGCTGGAGATCAAAACTGTCCGATGCCACAGAAGCGGCAGAGCTGTTGGCAGCGCCCTCGGCTGCGTACAGGGCGGGCGCGCTGCTTTTGGCGCTGCCCATCCCGATGCCCAGATGCAGGGTGCTGTAACCCAGCACACACACAGCCAGACAGGCAGCCAGCGTGCCCAGCTGCTTTACCGGGAAGTGGATGGGCTTTTTCTTCTTGGTTTCGGTGTTCAGGGGTGCTGCGGGTGCAGCGGCCTGCGGGGCAGGGGCGGCCATCATGGGCTCAGCCTTTTCCTCTGCAGTCAGGGTGTCGGTCATGGCCAGCAGTTTTGCCTTCAGATCGTCCGGGGCAGTCAGGTCATCGACCTCCATCTTGTATTCATACCACCTCATCTTCGATCTCCTCCTTCAGCATCGTATGTAACTGTGCCCGTGCGCGCCGCAGCCAGCTTAGTACCGTGTTTGTGGGCACCGCCATCATCCGCCCGATCTCTGCCGCAGTGTATCCTTCGTAGTAATGCAGATAGATGGCATTGCGATAGTTTTCCGGCAGCGTGCGGATGGCATCCAGCACACTGCCATCCTCCGCAAGGACATCGGGGGCGGGCAGGTTCTCGTCCAGCTCGGTGTCCTTTTGGTGGGCGGCGCGGGTCAGGTCCCGGCAGCGGTTGATGGCCACCCGCAGCAGCCATGCTTTGAGATGCTCCTCACTCTCAAAGATGCCGTTGTAGTGCAGCAGCTTTTCAAACACATCCTGCACCACATCCTCAGCATCGGCTGTGCAGCGGCAATTATGCACCGCAGTGCGGTAGACGGTGTCGCTGTAACGCTGCACCGCCAAGGTAAAAACTTCGTTTCTGGTCAGCTGTCCCATTGTATAAACTCTCCTTGGATGCCCGGAAGCGGGCTTCTCGATGGAATGTTTGTGGTTCTCACGGGGACGTTCACTCAATATACGGCTCAGCATCCCCGATTATTGCAGAACAAAACCCGGTTCCTTCCATTTTTTGTGTGCCGGACGCACCGGCCGCATGACGCGTCCACGTTCTCCGACGGGAGTTGGATATCCTGCCGGTTTACCGGTCAGTATACCACGGAATCGCAAAAAGTAAAAGAGGGGGAGCCCTTCCTTATTTATAGACCCTTTGCAGCAGCGCCAGCCGCTCGGAGAGAAAGGTCTCAGCCTTGGGGTGGTGCAGCCAGCATTTGCCGCTTGTGCTGTGCACCAGTTTCTGCGCCAGTGCGGCAGGGGCGGTGTCAATCGCCATCACGTCCTGCATGGTCAATTGCAGGGTGAGCGCCGCCGGTACATCCGGCAGCGGCGGCAGAGGATCCTCCCACACAAAGGGCGGCAGCAGCTGCACCGCCACGGTCAGGCGGGTGCACTCTTCGGTCAGCAGAAGGGCGGCGGGGGTGCCGTCCGGCTGCACTTGTAGGCTGCTGTATAAAAGCTGCATCCGGGCAGGGGAGAGCAGCCGGGTCAAGCCCTCTGCCGGGGCAGCCGCAAGCTGCAGATACCCGGCTGCTTCCTCCCGGTAGATGCGCCGGGCAGGGGCGTGCAGCCCTGCGTAGAGGGCGGGCAGCATAAAGCTGCCGCTTTTTTCCAGCGCCTGCTGCGCCAGCAGATAGAACTCGGTCAGCGGGTACGCCGCATCCGGCTGCGGCATCCCGAAATCCGGCCGCGATACATGACCTCCACCCATGGGAACCTCCGTGTTTTTCTTGACATTTCGTGCAAAATAGGCTATACTGCAAAGAGAAAGGGTGCTGGCTGCAATGGCCAGTTTCCTTCGGCTAAGTAGTCAATAAGAATGACCGCTCAGTGTTTGCGAGACTGTGGGCGGTCAATTTTATTTTAACATACTTTCCACAGTATTACAATCAAATTTCGGATTGTAAACCCCTTGCAAACTTTTCCGTTGACCTGCGGCGCACCGGTGCGGTATACTCGGGCACAGATGCCTTGCAAAACGAAAAAACAGAGGGGAAAACTGACTATGAAAGACAAAAAACTGACTACCTACCAGATGGCCGTTACCGCTGTGATGGCTGCCGTACTGTGCGTGCTGGGCCCGCTGACCGTGCCCATCGGAGCCGTGCCCATCTCGCTGGCAAACTTTGTCATCTGCCTGACCGCATGGCTGCTGGGGCCGAAGTTCGGCACCCTGAGCGTGGTCCTCTATCTGGTACTGGGCACCATCGGCATTCCGGTGTTCTCCGGCTACGGCGCCGGTCTTGCCAAGCTGGCAGGCCCTACCGGCGGTTATCTGGTGGGTTATCTGCTGCTGGCCTTCATCGGCGGTATGTTCATTGAAAAGAGCAAGGGCAACCCGGTGGTTTCCGCTGTGGGTCTGGTGCTGGGCGATGCCGCCTGCTATGTGCTGGGCACGGCATGGTTCGTGTTCCAGATGCAGTGCGAGCTGGGCTACGCGCTGACCGTCTGTGTCTACCCCTTCATTGCGCTGGACTTGGGCAAGATCGTGGTTTCCTGCATCGTGGGTGCGCTGCTGCGTAAGCGCCTGACGCAGGCAGGCGTGCTGAAGCTGCAGAATGCAGTTTCGGAATGATTGCGAATTACTTTTGAAAAGAATAAGCCCGGAAGGTCTGCGAGCCTTCCGGGCTTATCTCTTTATTCCTGATACCCCAAGGTGGCCGCCATGACCGCCTTGATGGTGTGCATCCGGTTCTCGGCCTCGTCAAACACGATGCTCTGGGGGCCTTCGAATACCTCGTCGGTCACCTCCATGGCATCGCGGCCAAAGCGCTCGCCCATCTCCTTGCCCACGGTGGTCTTGTGGTCGTGGTAGGCGGGCAGGCAGTGCATAAATACTGCATCCGGGCCTGCAATATTCATCAGATCCTGATTGATCTGATAGGGAGCCAGATCGTGGATGCGCTCCGCCCAAACCTCTACCGGCTCGCCCATGGACACCCACACATCGGTGTACAGCACATCTGCGCCCTTTGCGGCCTTGACGGGGTCCTCCTCAAAGGAGAGGGTCGCCCCGGTCTGGGCGGCAATGGCCTGACACTGCTCTACCAGCGCGGGGTCGGGCTGATACTTTTTGGGTGCACAGGCGGTAAAGTGCAGACCCATCTTGGCGCAGCCTACCATCAGGCTGTTGCCCATGTTGTAGCGGGCATCGCCGAAGTAAACAAAGTGGATGCCCTTCAAGTGGCCGAAATGCTCCTGAATGGTAAGGAAATCGGCTAAGATCTGAGTGGGGTGGAACTCGTTGGTCAGGCCGTTCCACACCGGCACGCCGGCGTAGTGCGCCAGTTCTTCCACGATCTGCTGGCCGTAGCCACGGTACTCGATGCCGTCAAACATCCGTCCCAGCACCCGGGCGGTATCGGCGATGGATTCCTTTTTGCCGATCTGGCTGCCGGAGGGGTCCAGATAGGTCACTTCCATGCCCAGATCGTGGGCGGCTACCTCAAAGCTGCAGCGGGTGCGGGTGGAGGTCTTTTCAAAGATCAGAGCAATATTTTTGCCCCGCAGCTGGTCGTGACGGATACCGGCCTTCTTTTTGGCCTTCAGGTCAGCAGCCAGCTCCAGCAGCTGCCCGATCTCGGCAGGGGTGTAGTCCAATAGCTTCAAAAAGCTGCGATTTTTCAGTTCCATTGTATATTTCCCTCTCTATGCAAGCACTCTTGAATATTTATTCAAGCTATGATCCTATTATAGTACGTTGCATCAGGAAGGTCAAGAGGGAGCTTACAGTTCCAGCTCTGCCCGGCGTCCGGTGGGCTTATAGGGGGTCAGCTGGACACCGGCGTGCTCGAACATGAACCGCGCCGCAATGCTGGAATCACTGTCGTGGTACTTGTCGCCGTAGTACACCACCTCGGCAATGCCGGACTGGATGATGGCCTTGGTGCACTCGTTGCAGGGGAACAGGGTCACATACACCCGGGCACCCTTCAGGTTGTTGTGGGCGCTGTTGAGGATGGCGTTCAGCTCGGCATGGCAGACATACATATATTTGGTCTGCAGAGGGGCACCCTCCCGCTCCCATGGCATCTCGTCATCGCTGCAGCCCATGGGCATCCCGTTGTAGCCCAGAGAAAGGATCTTGTTTTCCGGGCTTACGATGCACGCACCTACCTGACTGTTGGGGTCCTTGGAGCGCATGGCGGTAAGCAGCGCAATGCCCATAAAATATTCGTCCCAGTTGATATAATCCTCGCGTTTCATCGCGTAAAACCTCCTACCCCTTTATGCGGGTCTGCGGCTTGACAAACCCGGAAAAATAGACTATACTACGAATAGAAAGAGCGCTGCCCGGCAAAACGGCTCCGCTCCTCATGGATCAAATGACCAAAAGATCAAGTGACCGTGGCTTGGGGAAGCGCTGGCGGTCACTTTTTCTTTTTGCCGTTGTCATGGTGTTTTTCTCTCTGCTCGAGTTTCCATGTGATTTCAAAGGTCACATGTACGATGGTGACGATGAGCGTCAGAAGCATCAGAATCTCGGAGATCGACATCCAACATCCCTCCTTCCGCCGAAAGCATCAGGAGAGATCACTTCAAAAAGCTGCCCTCCTGACACCTGCTTCACTCTGGGGTGAATTTGCAGAACCAGTGAGGACACAGAGCCGCCTTGCGTTTTGGGTCAACGCCCTTACCGCCGAAGCGGCACTTACAGCATATCACAAAACCCGCATATTTGCAACGAAAACTCCCGGTTCCGCGCCTGTACGCGCTGCCGGGAGTTCTGTTTTTTCTGACTGCCCATTTTACGCCCCGATGTCAACTTGCACAAAACAGTGCCCGGAAGTTTGGCAGGCGTTTTTGCTAAATTTTGAAACGATATATTTAAAAATCGTTTCGGATGTGGTATTATCTTTGTAAAATATGCCACAAAAACGGAGAGAACGCTCCGTGCGGCGGAAATGAGGGAAAAACCGATATGAAATACGCAAGCAACAACA